>Ga0302136_1000009_pt1 | contig 211482 bp, 183 predicted proteins | sample CBN3_20m_MG_FD_203116 | JGI IMG/M metagenome (GOLD analysis project Ga0302136, IMG submission 203116) | Marine microbial communities from Western Arctic Ocean, Canada - CBN3_20m | ecosystem: Environmental > Aquatic > Marine > Oceanic | place: Canada: Western Arctic Ocean | collected 2017-09-15
TCGACCCCGAGGCATGGCTGACCGACACCATCAGCCGCATCGCCGACCATCCAGCCCGCCAGATCAATGAACTGCTGCCGTGGAACTACCGTCCCGCCTGACGCGACGCCTTCACCGGACGCTTACGACGAGCCTGGCCTATCTTGCGCAGGAAGCGCTGGAAAGTGCGGTGCAGGTTGCGGCGCGTGGCGTCGTCACCGGACAGGCTCAGGCCAGCGATGTTAAGGGTAGCAGCACCGGCATGACCTCGGCGCAACTGGCCGAGCGGTTTCGCATAAACGGATGTGCTGCGCTGCCTTCGTTCATGTCGTGCTCGCGGCTTTATGTCGACGTAAAGAGCGCCGCAACCGGTGCCGGGCTGGGCAGCAATGCGATGCCATTGACGTTTGACGGCAATGGGAAGCCGAGCAACGCCTTTTCCTATGACCTCGGCACGCAAGGCTCAATGGTGATGATCCGCTTCATCTATTTGTGGCCGATGCGGGTCGCGCCGACCGCCGGCACGAAGGCGGGAAGCACCGGACAGACCGTCCTGATGGCGACGTCGGTCGCCAAATCGGAGGTCTATACGTGATTCCTTCCGTGCCGCGCTTCGTTGCGGCTCTGCGTGACAGGCGCGGGGTCGCGATGGTCGAATTTGCGCTGATCCTGCCGGTGATGCTGGTCCTGTATTTAGGCGGGGCTCAGCTTCAGGACGGTATCGCCTGCAACCGCAAGGTGACCATCGCTACGCGCGCGGCGGGGGATCTGATCACACAGAACACGAGTGGCAAAATCTCCGCAAAAGAGGTCGATGATAGCCTCAAGGTCGCCACGCAGGTGTTGTTACCTTATGCCGCGAGCGAGGCAACGGTCCGCGTTACGGAGGTCGCAACCTCCAACGGCCGGACAAGCGTGGTGTGGAGCCGGGGCTTGAATGTCGCGGCGTATAAGCGCGGCACCGCGATCGTGATTCCGCCCGAGATGCGGATGGACGGCATCTATTTCCTGTTCGCCGAGGTCACCTATTCCTACACCCCGCCGATTTCTTTCGGCGCGATCGGGCCACTGAACCTGAAGGACTCACTCTACATGATTCCGCGCAACACCGATCAAATCGACTGCCCGGACTGTCTGTGACGATGACGCCAGCCCTTATCCATTCGTGGTCGAACGTGCTGCGCCAGCGTCGTGGGAACGTCATGATGATGTTCGCTTTGGCCCTGCCGGTCTTGACATGTTCGATCGGCATGGGCGTCGACTACGCCCGAGCGGCGAAGGCGCAGAGCAAGCTGAATGCCATCGCCGATGCCGCCGCCCTTCTGGCCGTCAGCAAGAACGCAATGAGGGCGGACGATGCCACGGCCGCGTATTTCGCCCGGTCGTTCTTCTCCTTGCAATCGGCGGCTTTGGTAAAATCGGACGGCATAACGCTGTCGAATGTTACGGTACAGGCTCCGACAGACGGCAACGGCCGTCGTACCGCAGTAGTCAATTATCGCGCGACCTCAGAAAATGTTTTTGCCCGCATTCTGGGCATGTCGACGCTGACGATTTCTGGAAAATCGGAAACGGCCAACGCGATCGCACCCGATATTGATTTTTACATGCTGCTCGATGTCTCGGCTTCAATGGCACTGCCAACGACGTCGAGCGGGCTCAACAAGGTCGCGCAAAGCAATACTTCACGATGTGTATTCGCCTGTCATACCGGCGAGAAGAGATTCAGAGGCTATGATGCTCACGGGAAGCAGACCGATCTCTACGGCGTCGCCTTGTCCTATGGTCTGCCGCTGCGCATCGATGCGGAGGGAGATGCCGTTAATCAGTTGACGGCAACCGCCCGCAGCATGGCGAGCAAAAATGGATCGGACTATCGTATCGCGATCACAACCTTTCGGGGCGCGAGGGGGTTTTCCGTGCGCCAACCCCTGACCAATGACCTGACCGCCGCCGGTCATAAGGCCGCCAATCTGAAGCCGCCATATTATGCCAGCATTGGCTGCCCTACTTCGGCCTGCAAATCGAGCGAAGTCGGCTGGAATGACAGGGACACTGGATCCAGTGACGCCATGGATCAAATCAACGCGATGATCCCCCAACCAGGCTCAGGGGTAAACGGTCAGGATCCGCAAGCTGTGGTGTTCATGGTCACCGACGGGATGCGTAACGAAAAAAGTCCCAAAGGCGCCCGCCCCGAAGTCGCTTTTGATACCGCCAAATGCGATATGATTAAGCATCGCGGAATTCGTATTGCTGTTCTTTATACGGAATATTTGCGTGACGCCGTGAAAGGAACAACCAATCTCGAAAGATCCGTGGAGCCTTATCTTTATCAAGTTGAGCCCGCGCTGCAAAGTTGCGCTTCGCCAGGGCTATATACCAAGGTGACGACCGATGGCGATATTTCTGCCGCTCTGAACACCCTGTTTCAGAACGCCGTGGCAACCACCCGCATTACCAAATAAGGCGCTGGCGCGCCGGGGGGCTCAGCCCGCCAGCGCCTCGACCTGCTCGGCCAGTTCCAGCCAGCGCATCTCGGCCTCGTCCTTCTCCTCGCGGGCCTTTTCGATCGCCTTCATCAGCCGGTCGAACTGGGCCGGGTCCTTGGCATAGAGGTCGGGGTCGGCCAGCTTCGCCTCGTCGCGCGCAATGGCGGCTTCCAGCTCCTCGATCCGCTTGGGCAGCAGTTCGTAATCGCGCTGGTCCTTGTAGCTGAGCTTGGTCCTAGCCTGCGCCGGGGGAGGGGGCGTCGCCGCCGCGCTCTTGGTCGGTGCCTTTTTCGCCTCCGCCGGTGCCTTGCGCTTGGCGACCCAGTCGGCATAGCCGCCCGCCACCACATCCACTGTGCCCGACCCGTCGAGGCCCAGCGTCACCGTGACGGTGCGGTCGAGAAAGTCGCGGTCGTGGCTGACGATCAGGACGGTACCGTCATAATCGCCGATCACCTCCTGCAACAGGTCGAGCGTCTCCAGGTCGAGATCATTGGTCGGCTCGTCGAGGACCAGCAGGTTGGACTCGCGCGCGAACTCACGCGCGAGCAGCAGACGCGAACGCTCGCCGCCCGATAGCGTGCCGATCTTCGCCTCGGCCAGCGACGGGTCGAACAGGAACTCCTTGAGATAGCCATGGATATGCTTGCGCGTACCCCGCACGTCGATCCAGTCGCCGCCATCGGCCAGCACCTCGCGTACCCGCTTTTCGGGTGCCATCAATTTCCGCTGCTGGTCGATGATGACGCCGTCCAGCGTCTTGGCGAGGAAGACCGTGCCTTCGTCGGGCTCGATCTCGCCGGTGAGCAGCTTGAGCAGGGTTGTCTTGCCAGCGCCATTGGCCCCGACCAGGCCGATACGGTCGCCGCGCGTGACCTTTAGGCTCAGATCCTTGATGATCGTGCGGTCGCCATAGCGCTTGGTGACATGCTCGGCCTTGATGACCTCCTTGGTCTTCACATCGTCCGAGGCGATGCCGAGCTTGGCGGCACCCTGTGGCCCGATCATCGCGGCGCGGGTGGCGCGCATCTGGTGCAGCTTTTCCAGCCGCCCCTGGTTGCGCTTGCGCCGCGCGGTGACGCCGCGGTGGAGCCAATGCTCCTCGATCTTGAGCTTGGCGTCGAGCTTCTCGGCGGCGCGCTGTTCCTCGGCATAGACTTGTTCGGTCCAGGCGTCGAAGCCGCCGAAACCCACCTCGTTGCGCCGCATCTGCCCGCGATCGAGCCACAGCGTCGACTTGGTGAGGCGGGTCAGGAAGGTCCGGTCATGGCTGATCACCACGAAGGCGCCGGTGAAGCGCTTCAGCCAGTCCTCCAGCCATTCGATCGCGGCGAGGTCGAGATGGTTGGTCGGCTCGTCGAGCAGCAGCACGTCGGGGTTCATCGCCAGCGCGCGGACGATCGCGGCCCGGCGCTTCTCGCCGCCGCTCGCGGTCGATGCCTCGCGGGTCAGGTCGATGCCGAGTTGCCCGGCGATCGCCTCGGCCTCGTAGCTTTCCGGCGCGCCTCCTCCTGACAGGACATAGTCCATCAGCGTGGCGCAGCCGCTCAGGTCAGGGTCTTGCTCGAGATAAACGACATGGGTGCCGGGCACGATCATACGCCGCCCTTCGTCCGAATCGATGATCCCCGCGATCAGCTTCAGGAGCGTCGATTTGCCCGCCCCATTACGCCCGATCAGCGCCAGCCGGTCGCGCGGACCGATATGGATGTCGAGATGCCGGAAGAGCCAGCCCGAGCCTTGCACAAGGCCCAGGTCTTCATAGGAAAGAACGGGTGCTGCCATGATGGCATTGCAGTTAGGGGCGCGCGGGGAACCCGGCAAGCGCCTCGCGCGCTGTCGCGCGGCTGCATGATCCATTCAGAGGCTGTTCAACGGTTGTCCCCTATGTCACCCTCATGTCGATGACCGTCCTTTTGGCTCTGCTCGCCGCACCGATGGGCTCGCCGCCGATGATCGAAGCGCCGCTCGATCAACGCCGTGGCGACCAGATGCGCGCGTTCCAGGCACGCAAGGAAGGCAATCTGTCGCTGCGCGAGATCGAGGCGCGGGTGGTGCCGACCATGCGCGATTCGCAATATATCGGCTTCGACTATGATGCGGCCGAGGCCATTTACACGCTGAAGTTCCTGCGCAATGGCACGGTCATCTGGGTGGAGGTGGACGGCCGCACCGGCAAGGTCATCGGCCGGACCGACGGGTGATGCCCGGCCTGTCCGGCAGCCTCATGGAATCACAGGGAGTTTTGCGATGCGCGTTCTGATCGTCGAGGACGAGCCCAATCTCGGCCAGCAGTTGAAGGCCACATTGGAAGGCGCGGGCTATGCCATCGACCTCGCCACCGATGGCGAGGAGGGGCATTTTCTGGGCTCCACCGAAAGCTATGACGCGATCGTCCTCGACCTGGGCCTGCCCGAGATTGACGGGCTCACCGTGCTCGACCGCTGGCGCAAGGAGGGCAAGACCACGCCGGTCCTCGTCCTGACCGCGCGCGATAGCTGGTCGGACAAGGTCGCCGGACTGGACGCGGGCGCCGATGATTATGTCGCCAAGCCGTTCCAGACCGAGGAACTGATCGCCCGCCTCCGCGCGCTGATCCGGCGTGCCAGCGGCAATGCCTCGTCCGAACTGACGGCAGGCGATGTTCGCCTCGACACCCGCTCGGGCAAGGTCACGCGTGCCGGCGAGCCGGTGAAGCTGACTGCGCAGGAATATAAGCTGCTTAGCTATCTGCTCCATCACAAGGGCAAGGTGGTCAGCCGCACCGAGCTGATCGAGCATATCTACGACCAGGATTTCGACCGCGATTCCAACACTATCGAAGTGTTCGTGACGCGCATCCGCAAGAAGCTGGGCCAGGATGTGATCACCACCATCCGGGGTCTGGGCTACAGCCTGGACGATCCGTCGGCGGGCGGCGCGGCGGCCTGATCCGGGCATTTGCGTGAAGGACGATCACACCTCGCGCCTGACGCGGCGTACGGGATCGCTGTCGCGCCGCATGATCCTGATCGCCGCGGGGTGGATCATGGTCCTGCTGGCCGGCGGCGGTTTCGCCCTCGACCGGGTGCTGGTGTCCGCGATCACGCAGAATTTCGACGATCGTTTGGCCTATGTCCTGCGTTCGCTGCTCGTCTCGGCGGAGATCCAGCAGGGCGAAGTATGGTTCAGCCGCGAGCCGGCCGATCAAGCGTTTCTTGAACCTGGGTCGGGCGTCTATTGGCAGGTCTCTGCTCCGGGGCGCGAAGCCTTTCCCTCGCGCTCGTTATGGGATCGCCAGCTTGCCTATGGCACGCGTCACAATGACGATGCCATCCACACCTATAACAGCAGCCAGTTCCCGGATGAAAAGCTGCGCATCGTCGAACGCGATGTGAAGCTGCCCGGTTCGGATGTGCGCTGGCGTTTCCAGGTCGCGCAAAGCCGGCAAGGGCTGGATGCTCAGATTGCTGCGTTAAGGCGGACGCTGGTGCGCAGTTTCGCACTGCTCGGCATCGGCCTGTTGTTGATGGCGGCGTTCCAGACCTTTTATGGGCTACGTCCCTTGCGCCGCGTGCGCGAGGAAATCGCGGCGATGCGCGCGGGCAAGGCCAATCGGGTGTCGGATGCCATGCCCAACGAGGTCGCGCCGATGGTCGAGGAACTGAACGCGCTGATCGAACATAATGAGCGCCAGGCCGAGGAGGCGCGGCGTCATGCGGGCAATCTGGCGCATGCGCTCAAGACCCCGCTGACCGTCATCATGAACGCCGCGACCGCACGCGCCGACGATCTGGCCGATACCGTCATTCGCGAGGCGCGGACGATGCGGCGGCAGGTCGATCACCATCTGGCGCGCGCGCGTGCGGTCGGCCGGCGGGGATCGGCTCACAGCCGCGCCGAAGTCTGGCCCAGCCTGGAATCGGTCGAGCGCGCGGTGGGGCGGCTCTATCGCCATGTCCGTATCGATGTGGACGGACCGAAGGATCTCGTCGTCCATGTCGAGCGCCAGGACCTGGACGAAATGCTCGGCAATCTGGTCGAGAACGCGGCCAAATATGGCGGCGGCAGCGTCTTCGTGACAGTGGCGGCGCAGGCCGGCTTCGTCGAAATCCTAGTCGAGGATGACGGCACCGGTATTCCCGAGAACGAACGTGTGCGCATCTTCGATCGCGGCGTGCGGCTGGATACGGGGAAGCCGGGCACGGGCCTGGGCCTCGCCATCGTCCGCGACGTGGCGGAGATTTATGGCGGTACCGTTTCGCTCGAGGAGAGCGAGGATCTGGGCGGGCTGCTCGTGCGGCTCAGGCTGCCGGCGGCGGTGGGCTGAGCCACCTATAGCGAAACATCCTCGCCCTTCCCGCCCACGCTAGCGGGTGGGAAGGGCGAGGGTGGTGAGCCGTCAGGCCGCTACTTTTTCCAGTGCGCTCATCGCCTGCGCGGCGATTCCGATCGAACGCTTGCGCGCTTCATGGTCGAAGATCGAACTGACGATCATCACCTCATCGACCTTGGTCCGTTCCACAAAAGCGGCCAGTTGCCGCTCGACGGTCGCGGGGTTCCCGATCGCCGAGCAGGACAGGACATGGTCGAGGATCGCCGCACCCTGTGGCCCCAGGCTTTGGCGGTAACCCGGGACGGGCGGGGGCAGCTTGCCGGGGCGACCGGTGCGCAGCGCGACGAAGGCCTGTTGCTGTGAACTCGCCAGCAACTCCGCCTCTTCGTCGGTATCGGCGGCGAAGACGTTGAATCCCGCCATCGCATAGGGCTTGTCGAGCACGGCCGACGGTCGGAAATCGCGGCGATAGATGGCCAGCGCATCATCGAGCGCATCGGGTGCGAAATGCGAGGCGAAGGCATAAGGAAGGCCCAGCGCGGCGGCGAGTTGCGCGCCGTACAGGCTCGACCCCAAAATCCACATTTGCGGCCGTGCACCCGCGCCGGGCGTCGCGACGATTCCCGTCTGGCCGTCATCGGCAAAATAGCTCTGCAGCTCCATCACGTCGCGCGGGAAAGCGTTGGGATCGCTGTCGAGCGTGCGGCGCAGCGCGCGGGCGACCCGCTGGTCCGATCCCGGCGCGCGGCCTAGCCCCAGGTCGACGCGGCCCGGGAACAACGCATCGAGCGTCCCGAACTGCTCGGCGATGGTCAGCGGTGCATGATTGGGCAGCATGATGCCGCCGGCGCCGATCCGGATGGTCTTCGTCGCCGCACCCACATGCGCCAGCACGACTGCCGTCGCGGCCGAGGCAATGCCCTCCATGCCGTGATGCTCGGCCGTCCAGTAACGGTGATAGCCCTGCGCCTCGGCATGGGCGGCGAGGTCGGCGGCGTTGGCGAGCGCCTGGGCCACCGTGCCGCCCTCGATGACGGGGACGAGATCGAGCAGAGAATAGCGTTTCATGCCAGTAAGATGGGGAGACATTGGCGCCGTCGCCAGCCAAGACCGCGTATCAGAAGGACAAGCCGTACTTCACCGCCATGCCGCGTTCGGCCGGCCGCATCGCGACATTGCCCGGATCGCGGCGCCAGAAGAGATGGGTCGACACTTCGCCCGAACCCATCATGACTGCGTGCCGCGCCTCGAACAGCAACTCCCGCCCGGTCGGGGACAGCGACAGGCGGTGCGCGTCCCAGCCATCGACGCGGCCGCCGGCATAGTCCCAGTGCATCGGCAGGCGCAGGTCGAGCCCGCCGGCCATCACGCGCAACGGCTGGGCGACGCGCAAATCGATCCGGTCGCCGCCGAATAGCCCGGCCTTGCCCGCCTCGACCGACCAGCTCTGGCTGGCGAGCGACCCGCCGCCCATTGCGCCATCGGCCAGCGACCAGCCGCGCCGCCACCGCCCGCCCAGCGACCAGCCGCCATCGTCCTGCCAGCGTGCGGCAGCCTCGGCGAACCAACTCGTCGCGCGCGGCTGGCCCAGCGCCGAGCCGAACCAGCCGCCCAGCACCGTCGACCGCTCGGCCAGGCGCGAGGCGGTCAGGCTGGTCGCGATCCTGCCGACGCGGCGGTCCACCGTGACCGCCATCTGGTCATAGGCGGGAGCTTCCATGCCGGGTGCGACGGCGGCGGGGAAGCGTCCGCTCTCCATCGCCACGCTGACCCCGACGCCGCCCAGCCACTGGCGTAGCGCGGCCGAGGCCTGGGGGGCGCGGTCGAACCCGAAACCGGGATCGCTGGTCAGAAAGGCAGGGCCGGCCTGTCCCGTCCAGCCGGCGACCAGCGCCTCGCCGCTGCTGGCAAAGCCGAAGCCGACCATCGTGCGCGGGCTGACCGCCTGGGTCATCGTGCCCGCGACGATCCGGCGAGTCTGGGGCGCCGGATCGCTGGGTACGATCGCGCGCAGCCGCGCCTCGCCGGGCTGCACGATCGCGCTGGTCAGTCCGATCGTCCGGGTGCCGTCGGACAGAGTCTTGCCATCGATCTGGCCGAGCAATGTGGTGGCGAGGATAGGGCGGGGGCCGGTCTGGGCGACGGTGGCGGACAGGTCGAGGGCATAGGCGCGCGCATAGCTGTCCAGCGCGACCAGGCGCAGGTCCCTGGCCGTCGCATCGCCCATGGCGGCGGACAGCCTTATATTGGTCGTCATCGACACGGGCGCGCCGGCCCCCGCCACGCTCATGCCGCCGACCGGCTGGAAGGCCGCGGTCAGGTCTAGCGTTCCCCGGCCATAGACGGCATCGGTCCCCGCCGCCCCGGTATCGCGTGCGGTGCGTAGCAACAGGTCGACGACCTGCGCACCCGACAGATTGGGAAAGGCTTGGATCAACAGCGCCGCCGCGCCGGTGATCTGCGGCGCGGCCAAGGAGGTGCCCGACCACAGCTTGCGCACGCCGGTGGCATCGGGGGCCTCGACCTGTTCGCCCAGCGCGGCCAGGAAATGGGCGGCGGACTGGCCGGCCCGGTTGCTGAAGGCCGAGATGGCGCCGCTCTGCGCCACCGATCCCGCGATGATGACCTGCCCGCGCGCGACGTTCGGATCGTTGGCGATCTGAGCGAGGAGGCTGGGGTCCGACTCGCTGTCATTGCCCGCCGCGATGACGATGATCATGCCCGCGGCGGTCGCGCGGCCGATCGCGGTCTTCATGGCGGCGGGGAGCGTCTCGTTGGACGATAGCGAGATATTGAGGACCCGCGCCTGGGCGGTGCGCGCCGCATCCACCCCCTTGGTCACGAGGTCGAGCGGATAGGCACAACCGCCCTCCGCCCCGCAACTATTGGGCCGGTCGGCGCGCAGCACGACCAGCGTCGCGTCGAAGGCGACGCCCTGGGCCCGCGTCCCGTCGCGGCCGCCCGCCGCGGTGAAGGCGACGGCGGTGCCATGGCCGCTTTCGTCCATCAGCCCGCGCGTGCCCGCGATATCGCTGGAACTGGCGGAGATGCGCCCGGCGAAAAGCGGGTTCTGGGTATCGATGCCCGAATCCAGGATGCCGAGCGCGACATTCTTGCCCGTCGCCCCCTTTTGATAGGCGGCCAGCGCATTCATCGCCACGGCGCCCGCCGTCGCACGGTAGCCGGGAGTGTCGTAATTGGGGGCGGGGGTCGGCGTCGGTGTCGGGTTCTGGGTGGCGGCGGCAGGGGGCGTGGGGGTGGACTGCACCCCTGCGCCACTGCCCCCGCACGCGGCGAGCATCGCCCCGGTGCCCAGCACCGTGCCGATCCGCGCAACGGCCCGCATCGCGGCTATTCCCACCTGTTTCCCCCTCTGCCCCACATCATCCTGTTTGCCCGGTCTTAGGTCGCCAGCGGGTTGCGGCAAAGCGGTCTCGCGCCTACACGCTGGCCCCATGCTGCCCGCTCTGTTCCATATCGACGCATGGATTTTCGATCTGGACAATACCCTATATCCGGCGAGCGCCAATCTGTTCGCGCATATCGACCGGCGGATGACCGAATTTGTCGGCAATCTGCTGGGCGTCGATCGGGAAGAGGCGTTCCGGATACAGAAGGACTATTTCCACGCGCATGGCACGACGCTGGCGGGCCTGATGGCCAAGCATGACGTCGATCCCGCCGCCTTCCTGGCTTATGTCCACGATATCGAGATGGACGTGCTGGAGGAGGATGCGCCGCTCGCCGCCGCGATCGCCAAGCTGCCGGGGCGCAAGCTGGTCTTCACCAATGGCGACAAGCCCTATGCGCTCAAGGTCCTCGATCGGCTGGGGCTGGGCGGGCATTTCGAGGCGGTGCACGACATCCACGCGATGGGGCTGGTACCCAAGCCGCAGCCCTCGGCCTATGCCGGGCTGTGTCAGGCGTTCGACATCGATCCGAAACGCGCGATCTTCTTCGAGGATATGGCGCGCAACCTGGTCCCGGCCAAGGCGATCGGGATGACCACCGTTTGGGTGGACAACGGGTCCGAACAGGTGCCCGGCGACGCCGCCCGCGACCATATCGATTACACCGTCCACGCGCTGACGCCGTGGCTGACCAGCATATTGGAGGAATGACCATGAGCCAGGACCTGGCCGCCACCATCGATGCCGCCTGGGAAAACCGGGCCGAGCTGGGCTTTGCGACGCAGGGAGAGGCGCGGATCGCCGTCGATCGCGCGCTGGCGCTGCTCGACCGGGGTGAGGCACGCGTGGCCGAGCCCGACGGGCAGGGCGGCTGGACCGTCAACCAGTGGCTGAAAAAGGCGGTGCTGCTGTCGTTCCGCCTGAACGACAATGTCCTGATCGACAATGGTCCGGGTGCGGGCCACTGGTTCGACAAGGTGCCGTCGAAGTTCAGCGGCTGGTCGGAAGCGGACTTCCGCGCCGCCGGTTTCCGTGCGGTGCCCGGATCGGTCGTGCGGCGCGGCGCGCATGTGGCCAAGGGCGCGATCCTGATGCCCAGCTTCGTCAATATCGGCGCCTATGTCGGTGAGGGCACGATGGTCGACACCTGGGCGACGGTGGGTAGCTGCGCCCAGATCGGGAAGAATGTCCACCTGTCGGGCGGTGCCGGCATCGGCGGCGTGCTCGAGCCGCTGCAGGCGGGACCGGTCATCATCGAGGACGGCGCGTTCATCGGCGCGCGCGCCGAGGTGGCCGAGGGCGTTCGCGTCGGCGAGGGCGCGGTGCTGTCGATGGGCGTCTATCTGGGCGCCTCGACCAAGATCATCGACCGCGAAACGGGCGAGGTCTTCCGGGGCCATGTGCCGCCTTACTCGGTGGTGGTGCCGGGCACGACGCCTTCGGTGGACGGCAAGCCGGGGCTCTACTGCGCAGTGATCGTCAAGCGCGTCGATGCGCAGACCCGGTCGAAGACCAGCATCAACGACCTGCTGCGGGATTGATGCCTGCCATGCCGATCCGGTTCGCCGGATCGGCATTTCGGTTCGCGCCTTCGTGGCTTTGCGTGAATCCGACCTACAAACCTACCCGCTTCGCCAGCCACCGCGCCGCCGCCTCGGGGCTTTCCTTGGCCGCATCGTCGCGATCCACCCGGTAGTTGGCCTCTCGCATCGCCTCCACCGGGATCCGGTTCAGCATCGGGCGCAGCGCCTCGACGAAGCGGGCATCGCCCGCGCGGTCCTTCGCCACCAGTAATACCGCGTCATAACCCGGTATCGCCCGTTTCGGATCGCTCAGCACCGTCAGCCGATCCGCCGCGATCCGCCCATCCGAGGAAAAGGCGGAGATCACATCCGCCCGCCCGCTATCCAGCGCCCGGTACATGAAGGTCGGGCTGTACGGCGTCATGCTGGCGAACCGCAGATCATAGGCATCGCGCACCGCCGCCCATTCGGGCCGGTCGAGAAATTCCAGGTCGCTGCCCAGCGTCAGGCGCGGCGCCACGCGAGACAGATCGGCGAGCGAGCGCACCCCAAGCCGCTCGGCCAGCGGGGTCTTCATCGCAAAGGCATAGGCATTCTCGAACCCCAGTGGGCCGAGCATCGTCACGTCACGCGTCGCCGTCCAGTCCTTGAGCGCTCCCAGCATCGCCGCGCGGGGTGGGGAATCATGCCGGTGCATCGCCGTGGTCCATAGCGTGCCGGCATAATCGACATAGACGTCGACCTGTCCTGCCGCCGTCGCCTCGAACGCCACCGCCGAGCCCAGGCCGTCGCGATAGCTGACCCGGTAGCCCGCGCGGGTCAGCCGGTCGCCGATAAGGCGCGCGAGGATATATTGCTCGGAGAAGTTCTTGGCCCCGATCACCACCTCGCGCCGCTGATCGCCACCATGCGGCCAGAGCGGCTCGGCCGCCAGCGCCCCGCCGAGCGCCAGCGCCACCAGGCCGCCGATCCACAGGCCCCGCCGCCGCATGGCGAGCCCGCGCTCGATCAGCCCGATCAGCGCATCGACCGTCAGCGCCAGTGCGGCGGCGGCGACGCAGCCGGCCAGCACCAGCGTCCAGGCCTGGGTCTGGAGTCCGGCGAAGATCAGGTCGCCGAGCGAGGGTTGCCCCACCGTCGTTGCCAGCGTCGCCGCGCCGATCGTCCAGACCGCCGCCGTACGGATCCCCGCCGCCAGCACCGGCGCGACCAGGGGCGCCTCGACCAGCCGCAGTTTCTGCGCGCGCGTCATCCCCACCGCATCGGCCGCCTGCAGCACCGCCGGATCGAGCCCGGTCAGCCCCGTCACCCCGTTCCGCAAAATCGGCAACAGCGCATAGAGCGTCAACGCGAGCAGCGAGGGCAGGAAGCCCAGCGCCGGTATCCCGCCGCCGACCAACCCCGACAGGGTCAGCAACAGCGGATAGAAGAGTGCGAGCAGCGCCAGCGCCGGAATGGTCTGCACCAGACTCGCCAGCCCCAGCGCGATCCGCGCCAGCCCGGGTCGCCGCGCACAGGCAAAGGCCAGCGGCACCGCGATCGCGAGGCCAAGCAGCAGCGCCGCCATGCTGACCAGCACATGCTGCGCGAGCAGCGGCGGCACCCGGGCGAGGGCGTCGAGAAAGGCGCTCACCGGGCCAGGCCTGCGAGCCGTTCGGCCTGATGCCGGGGCACGGCCATCAGGCTCTGCGCGATGGGCCCGCCTTCGCCCGCCACCAGTTGCACGGGCGTCGCATCGGCGACGATCCGCCCCTGATCCATCACCAACACGCGCGACGCGGTCAACAGCGCCTCGGCCATGTCATGCGTGACCAGCAGAGTCGTCAGCCCCAGCCGCTCATGCAGTTCGACCAGCCGCCCCGCCACCGCATCGCGGGTGACGGGGTCGAGCGCACCCAGCGCTTCGTCGAGCAACAGGATCGGCGGTGCGGTGGCCAGCGCGCGGGCGATGGCGACACGCTGGCGCTGCCCGCCCGACAGCGCCTCTGGCATACGCGCCGCGACGTCGCGTGGCAGCTCGACCAGATCGAGCATCTCGCCCACCCGCTCGCCGACCAGCTGGCCGGTCAGGGTCAGGCCGATCGCGATATTGGCCGCGACCGTCATATGGGGAAACAGGCCATGCTGTTGAAACACATAGCCGATCCTGCGACGCAGGTGATGCGGGGCCTCGTCGGTCACATCCCGCCCATCGATCGCGACCGACCCGGAATCGGGGTTCTCCAGGCGGTTGATCATGCGCAGCAGCGTCGACTTGCCCGAGCCCGAGGCCCCCACCAGCGCAACGAAGGCACCGCGCATGATGTCGAGCGAGACATGGTCGACGGCGGTAACCGTGTCGTAACGGCGGCACACGCGATCGAGCGCGATCATGGGGGCGGAGGGATTCACGGCTCCCCTAACGCGGGATAGGCGCATTCCGCCTCATCCCGTCATGTTTCGGGGCTATGCCTTGGCCCCGCCACGCGATAAGGCGTGTAAAACATGTTCAACAAGGCGGCTGGTTCGGGCCGTCAGGAGAGTAAGATGACCCAGACCGCCAGCCAGGTTCTCGACCGCGTCCTCGTCCTCGAAATGGTCCGCGTGACCGAGGCGGCGGCGATCGCGGCCTCCACCTTGGTCGGGCGCGGCGACGAGAAGGCGGCGGACGCGGCGGCGGTCGAGGCGATGCGCGCGGCGCTCAACGAGCTCGACATGGACGGCACCGTCGTCATCGGCGAGGGCGAGCGCGACGAGGCACCGATGCTGTTCATCGGCGAGAAGGTCGGCACCGGCCATGGCCCGGAGATCGACATCGCGCTCGATCCGCTGGAGGGCACGACCATCTGCGCCAAGGCGGGGCCGAACAGCTTGGCGGTGCTGGCGATCGCGGAGAAGGGGCACCTGCTTAACGCACCCGATGTCTATATGGACAAGATCGCGGTCGGCCCCGGCTATCCGGCGGGTGTCATCGACTTGGATCGCAGCCCCAGCGACAATATCCGTGCCATCGCCGAGGCCAAGGGCGTGAAGCCCGGCGACATCACCGTCTGCGTGCTCGACCGGCCACGGCATGAAGGGCTGATCGCCGAACTGCGCTCGCTGGGCTGTGGCGTGGTGCTGATCGGCGATGGCGATGTGGCAGGAGTGATCGCGACGACCGATCCGGAGACGACGATCGACTGCTATATGGGGTCAGGCGGCGCGCCCGAGGGCGTGCTCGCCTGCGCCGCGCTGCGTTGTGTCGGTGGGCAGTTCAAGGGGCGGCTGCTGTTCCGCAACGACGCCGAGCGCTCGCGGGCGCATAAGTGGGGCGTGACCGATCTCGACAAGCAATATGACCTGACCGAACTGGCGCAGGGTGACTGCATCTTCGCCGCGACCGGGGTGACTGACGGCTCGCTGCTGGCGGGTGTGAAGCGCCATGCCAAGGTGATGACGACCGAGAGCGTCGTGATGCGCGCGTCGTCGGGCACCGTCCGCTGGGTGAAGGGGCAGCATCGGCTTTGATGTGGGGCTAAGGTGACATTCCCCCCGTTCAGTCTGAGCGACGTCGAAGGCCAAGGGATCACACCTCGTCAAGCCGCGATGGACGGGCGTGCGCTTCGACTTCGCTCAGCGCGAACGGGGGATAGGGAGGATTGGCCGTGATGAAGGGATCATCCAGATGTCTTCCGTTCTAGCCGCCATCCTGCTCCTCGCCGCGCTGGCAGGGATGTGGTGGTTCCAGAAGGGCGATCTGGGCGAATATCGGCGGTTCAAGGCGCTGAACGACGGCCATTCGCGGCGGATGCGGTTTCGGTTGTGGCTGGCGCGGTCGGCGCTGGCGTTTCTGCTGCCGGTGCTGGTCGGGCTGGCGCTGCTCGGACGGATCAATGCGCTGGCGATGATGCCGGGCGAGTTCGGGGGCGTGGCGAGCGTCCTGCCGCCGATCTTCGACAGCGGCGAGGCGCTGCAGGGGATGCTGGTCGGTGGTGCGATCGGCGGGCTGTTCGCGGGGGCGGTGCTGGCAAGGGTGCGGGGGCGCAAGCCGCTGGGGGATGTCTCCGCGCTGCTGCCGCGTGAACGGCGCGAGCTGAAATATGGCGCGGCCCTGAGCGTGATGGCCGGGGTGACGGAAGAGGCGTTCTTCCGCCTCTACCTGCCGCTCCTCGTCGCGTTGGTGACGGGGCAGGCGTGGATCGGTTTTGCCGTGTCGCTCCTGCTGTTCGGAGCGATGCACCGCTATCAGGGCTGGGCGGGGATTCTTGCCACCACCGCCTTGGGGGCGGTGATGACGGGGCTGTACCTGATGACCGGCAGCTTGTGGGTGGTGATGCTGGTCCATGCGCTGGTGGACCTCAACGGCTTGGTGGTGACGCCGTTGATGGGTGGGATGCCCCGTAGAAATCCTCCCCTATAAGGGGCGGGGGACCATGCATAGCATGGTGGAGGGGGCGTGCCGCGAGCGACACCCTATGAGGAAGCCCCCCTCCGTCAGGGCTCGCGCCCTGCCACCTTCCCGTGCCGGGGAGGATTTTTTAGTTCTTCAGTCGCCAGCCGGTGCGGAAGATCCAGCCGATCCACGCCAGGCACACCAGGAGGAACAGCCCCGTCACCCCCAGGCTGACCCCCGGCGTCACGTCCGACGTGCCGAAGAAGGTCCAGCGGAACCCGTTGATCAGATACACGACCGGGTTGAACAACGTCACCGTCCGCCACGGCTCGGGCAGGATCGTCACCGAATAGAAGGCACCCCCCAGAAAGGTCAGCGGGGTGACGATCAGGAGGGGGATGACCTGCAACTGCTCGAACCCGCGCGCCCAGATGCCGATGGCGAAGCCGAACAGCGAGAAGGTCACCGACACCAGCAGCAGGTAGAAGAGCATGGCGATCGGATGCAGGATGCTGAGGTCGACGAACATATAGGCGGTGGCGAGGATGACGAGCCCGATCACCATCGACTTGCTGGCCGCCGCCCCGACATAGCCCAGCACCGTTTCGATCGGCGATAGCGGCGCGGACAATATCTCATACATGGTGCCGGTGAATTTGGGCATGTAGATGCCGAGACTCGCGTTCATGATGCTTTCCGAGAAGATCGACAGCAGCATCAGGCCCGGTACGATGAACGCGCCGTACGGCACACCAGAGACCTGGTTCATCGCCGAGCCGATCGCGGTGCCGAACACCACGAAATAGAGCGTCGTGGTGATCACCGGAACCATCAGGCTGGTCCACACCGTGCGCCGGAAGCGCGCCATTTCGAAGCGATAGATCGACCAGATGCCATGCAGGTTCATGCGCGTGTCCCTTCGACCAGATCGACGAAAATATCCTCCAGCGAGGATTTATAGGTTTCCAGATCGTTGAACCCGATCCCCAGATCGCCCAGCGTGCGCAACAGCGAAGGGATGCCGGTCCGCTCGGCCCGTGCATCGAAGATATAGCGCAGCCGCTTGCCCTCATCCTCCAGCGCCAGATGCCATTCCGCCAGCTCCGACGGAATCGTCGCCATCGGTTCGGCGAGCGTCAGCAGCATTTCGCGCTTGCCGAGCTTCTTCATCATCTCGGCCTTTTCCTCGACCAGGAGCAATTGCCCCTTGGCGATCACGCCCACCCGATCGGCCATCTCCTCGGCCTCCTCGATATAGTGCGTGGTCAGGATGATGGTGACACCGCGCTCACGCAGCCGGTGGACCAGCTTCCACATGTCGCGGCGCAGCTCGACATCGACGCCCGCCGTGGGTTCGTCGAGGAAGAGCAGGTCGGGCTCGTGGCTCAGCGCCTTGGCGATCAGCACGCGGCGCTTCATGCCGCCCGACAGCTCCATCAGCTTGGCATGGCGCTTGTCCCACAGCGACAGGTCGCGCAGCACCTGTTCGATATAGGCCGGGTTGGGTGCGCGGCCGAACAGGCCGCGACTGAAATTCACCGTGTCGATGACGCGTTCGAACATGTCGACCGACAATTCCTGCGGCACCAGCCCGATCTTGCGGCGTGCGCCCTTGTAATCGCGCAGCGCGTCATGGCCGTCGACGCGGATCGCGCCGGCCGAGGGCGTGACGATGCCGCAGACGATCGAAATCAGCGTCGTTTTCCCTGCGCCATTGGGGCCGAGCAGCGCGAAGATCTCGCCACGCCGGATGCTCAGGTCGACAGGCTGAAGCGCGGTGACACCGCCCTTATAGGTCTTGGTCACGCCCTCGACGGACAGGATCGGGTCGGTCATGCGGCAGTTCCCCGTGATAAGACTGCCGCTTTATCAACCGTTTCGCGCGTCGGCGATGGCCTTTTGCAATTGTTCGACAGGCAATGCACCCGACAGGATGCGGTTGCCGACGATCCAGCTCGGCGTGCCGGTCAGCCCGAGCCGCCCGGCCGCCTCCAGATTGCGCGCGATCTCGGCATCGGCCTGGGGCTGGAAGGCCGCCATCTTGCTCGTATCGACGCCCGCAGCCTTCGCCGCCGCCGCGATCGTCGCGTCGCTGACCGGGCCGCCAGCGTACAGCGCGTCGTGGAAGGCCTGGAATTTGCCTTGGGACGCAGCCAGCAGACTCATCCGCGCCGCCGCCTTGCTCGACGGCGCGAGGATCGGCAGCTCGCGATAGACGATGCGGAGTTTCGGATCAGCCTGGACCAGTTGCTTGAGCAGCGGCAGGCTGGCCCGGCAATAGCCGCAATTATAGTCGTAGAATTCGACCAGCGTGACGTCACCCTGCGGATTGCCGCTATAGGCGCTGCCGAACGGCTTGGTCAGGTCGCCACCGATGGCGGCCACCGCCTTGCCCTGCTCGCGGTCCTGAAGCCGCTGCATCGCCTCCGGGATCACCTCGGGATGGTCGAGCAGATAGGCGCGCACCGCTTCGCCCTGAATGCCATGCGGCGCGGCGAGCTGCTGTATGCCGATCGCAGCGCCGCCGCCGACCAGGCCGCCGATCACCGCGACCGCGGCCAATGCCTTCACACTCATTTGCGGCGCTTCTTCTTGGTTCCGGCTTCGGCGTCGGCAGAGGTCATCGCGATATCCTGCGCCCGAATCCATTCGGACGTGTTGGGGGGAAGATTGGCGAGCGCATAGCGCGCGCTTTGAATGGCGGTGCGGTTGTCACCCATCATGCTCGCCCGCTCGGCAGTGGCGAGCGCGGCGCGCGGGGTGTCGCCCAGTTGCTCATAGGCGGTGCCAAGCTGGACCCAGGCAAAGGGATTATCCTCGTCGCGCTGCACCGCGACTTTCAGGACCTTCACCGCCTCGGCCAGATGGCTCTTGTCCTCGGTCGCGATCAGCGCATGGCCGAAGGTCGTCGCGATCAGCGCATTCTGGCCCGAGGCCATGGTCGCTTCGCGCAAGGGTGCCAGCGCCTCTTGCGGCTTGCCCGATTCGAGCAGGATCTGACCCTGGATCTCCAGGAAATAGGGATCGTGCGGGTCTTTGGCGATCAGCGCATTGGCCTCCGCATCGGCTTTCTCAGGGTAGCCCGCCTTGTGATAGGCATAGGCGCGGGCATAATGCGCATAGACCGACTGGTCGCTCGCCGGATATTTGTTCAGCGTCGTCTCCGGCGAGCCGACATAGCCGAGCAGCTTGGCCTTCACGCGCAGGAAGCGTTCTTGCAATTTGGGATCGACCGGCTTGTTCCAGGCGGGCGAGGCCTGAAGATCGGCGGTCAGCGCCTGGATACGATCGCTCGACAGCGGGTGGGTCTGCGCGAACGGATCGATATTGGTATAGCCGTAGCGATATTCCTGGTTCTGTAACTTCTTGAAGAAGCTCAGCATCCCCTTGCCGGTGATGCCGGCTGTGTTGAGATATTTCGCGCCGGCCGCGTCGGCGGTGGATTCCTGGGTCCGGCTGAACGACAGGACCTTGCCCATCGCCGCCTGCTGGCCCGCCGCCATGATCCCAGCCCCCGCCGCGCCGCCGCCCGCCGCCATCGCGGCCAGCCCCAGCACCATCGAGAGCAGATACATGCCCATGGCGGGCTTCATCGCGGCATCACCCAGCACGACATGGCCATCGGCGATATGGCCCAACTCGTGCGCGACGACGCCCTGCACCTCGTTCACATTGTCCGCCGCCTGCAGCAGCCCCGAATGGACATAGACGATCTGCCCGCCCGCCACGAAGGCGTTGATCGAATCGTCGTTGATCAGGACGATCTTGACGGTTCGGGGGGAGAGCCCCGCGGCCTTGATGATCGGCGCGGCCATGTCGGCAAACATGGTTTCGGTTTCGGCATCGCGCAGGATCGACTGTGCAGCCGCCGGCTGCGCCCAGAGGAGCGCCGTGACGGCGAAGGCGGCGATCAGACGCTTCATGATTCCTCTATCGTCGGGTCGGGGGCCATACACAACCGGCTTTGCACAGGGCCACGCGACGAATAGCCTCTGGCAACCGGTGGCTGAACGGGGGGCGAACGAATGATGGGCATGATCGCGACGGATGCAACGGCACAGGCCCCATTGGCTTGTCGTCTGGCGCCGGAGCAGCGGTTGATACGACGCCTGTTCGACCTGCCCCTGCCAATGCGCGAGGCGCTGGTGGCGGCGGCGGGCGATACGGTGTCGGAGGTCGGCGGCCTGTTCCATGCCTCTGATGTCGGGGGACGGGCCCAGGGGCCGTCCATGCGCTTCGTCCAGGGGTATCGGGTAGGGCGCTCTGGCTGGTCTGGGCAGAGCAGGGCGGGATCGCGCATCGTTACCGGGTGTTCGGCCTCCGCGAGACGGGCAAGGGCGTGATGCCGGTGGCGCCGCCGGACGGGGGACATCCGAACTCACTTTGTGCCGTGTCGCAGAAGATGGTGGCGCGGACGCCGCTCTGAAGAGCTCTTGCATTCCTCCCCTGTAAGGGGAGGGGGACCATGCGCAGCATGGTGGAGGGGTGTCGCCAGCGGTGAGGGTTTGCTTGCCTCGCCAATGGCGACACCCCTCCGTCAGGCCTGCGGCTTGCCACCTCCCCTTCCAGGGGAGGATGAGTGGGCGTGACGGGCGCGGCCCCTCCACGTCCTCTGCAACCGCCCCAACGAAAAACGCCCTCCTTCCGCCGGGGGAAGGAGGGCGTCTTCATTCACACCGGTTCGGCGATCAGGCGCCGAAGGTCCGCTGCCACCAGCCGCGACGCGGAGTTTCGGCGGTAGGGGCTTCGGCGTCCGCAGCGGCCGGTTCCTCGGCCGTCACGGTTTCCACCTCGGCGGGCGCTTCCTCGGCGACCGGCTCGGCGGCGACCTTGGGGGCGGCCTTCTTGCGGGTGCGCTTGGGCTTGGCCGGGGCGGCTTCCGCTTCGACCGCAACGGGCGCTTCCTCGGCGACCGGCTCGGCGGCGACCTTGGGGGCGGCCTTCTTGCGGGTACGCTTGGGCTTTGCCGGCGCTTCCGCTTCGACCTCGGCCGCAGGCGTTTCCGGCGCAGCCTCGGCCACCGGAGCTTCCGTCGGCGTCTCGGTCGCCTCGGTCACGGCCGGTGCGGCCTTGCGAGCGCGCGGGCGACGGCGGGTCTTGGGCGCCTCGGCCGCTTCGGCTTCGGCGACCGCCAGCGGCGTCGTCACCGGCGCGGCATCGCCTGCTTCGATCGGCTCGGCGACGGACAGCGGCGCTTCGGCCTGATCGTCATCCGACTCGGCCTCAACCGCGGACTCGCCGGCTTCGTTCGCGCCATTCTCGCCCCGGCGACCGCCACGACGACCCCGACGCCCGCGACGACGACGACCGCCTTCTCGCGGTTCGGCCTGCTCGGCCTCGCTCGCTTCGACGACCTCTTCCTCGGCGCTCTCTTCGCTTTCGGCCTCGTCGAACTCGGCGTCATCGGCCGATGCTTCGTTCTCGGCCTGCTCGCCACCCTCGGCTCCGCCACGGTTGCGACGGCCACGACGGCGGCGACGGCGCTTGCGACCACCACCTTCGCCGTCTTCACGCGGTTCGCGAGGGCTAGCGGCTTCGGTCGCTTCTTCCTCGACCTCTTCCTCTTCTTCCTCTTCGATCTCGTCGATCAGATCGTCCTCATCCTCCTCGACGGGCAGGAGCATGTCGATCTTGGGCGCATAGGCCGGCGGCGGGCCCGAGGCCTCGACCGTCATGCGCGCACCCTCTTCCTCGCGGTCGGGGATGATCTCGACGGTGACGCCGTAACGATCCTCGATCTCGGCGATGTCGGCACGCTTGCGGTTCAGCACATAGACGGCGGCTTCCTGGCTGGCGCGCAGCGTCAGGATCGAGCCGCGACCGCGCGCGGCTTCGTCTTCGATCAGGCGCAGCGCCGACAGGCCCGACGACGACGCGGTGCGGACCAGGCCGGTGCCTTCGCAATGCGGGCAGGGGCGGGTCGAGGCTTCGAGCACGCCGGTGCGCAGCCGCTGGCGGCTCATTTCCATCAGCCCGAAGGACGAGATGCGGCCGACCTGGATGCGGGCGCGATCGTTCTTCAGCGCCTCCTTCATCGCCTTCTCGACCTTCCGGACATTGGAGTTGTTGTCCATGTCGATGAAGTCGATGACGACCAGACCCGCCATGTCGCGCAGGCGGAGCTGACGCGCGATTTCCTGCGCGGCTTCGAGGTTGGTCGCGGTCGCGGTCTGCTCGATATTATGCTCGCGGGTCGAACGCCCCGAGTTGATGTCGATCGAGACGAGCGCTTCGGTCGGGTTGATGACCAGATAGCCGCCCGACTTCAGCTGGACGACCGGATTGTACATCGCGGCGAGCTGGTCCTCGACATGCGCGCGCTGGAACAGCGGGACGGCGTCGGCGTACTGCTTCACCCGGCGGGCGTGCGCGGGCATCAGCAGGCGCATGAAGTCCTTCGCCTGGCGATAGCCTTCCTCGCCCTCGACGATCACTTCCTCGATCTCGCGATTGTAGATGTCGCGGATCGCACGCTTGATCAGGTCGCTGTCGCCATAGATCAGCGTGGGCGCCGACGAATGCAGCGTCTTTTCACGGATACCGTCCCACAGGCGGGCGAGGTAATCGAAGTCGCGCTTGATCTCGGTCTTGGTGCGCTGGAGCCCGGCGGTGCGGACGATGCACCCCATGGTCGAGGGCAGCGCCATCTCGGCCATGATGGTCTTCAGCCGCTTGCGGTCGGCCGCGTTCGAGATCTTCCGGCTGATGCCGCCGCCGTGGCTCGTGTTGGGCATCAGGACGCAGTAGCGACCCGCCAGCGACAAATAGGTGGTCAGCGCCGCGCCCTTGTTGCCGCGCTCTTCCTTGACGATCTGGACCAGCAGCACCTGGCGGCGATGGATGACGTCCTGGATCTTGTAGCGGCGGCGCAGATTCTGGCGACGCTGGCGCAGCGCCTCGACCTGGTCGTCATTGACGGTCGACTTCTTCGGGCGCGGCGCGCCTTCGCCGTCCTCATCGTCGTGATGGTCGTCGGCGTGATCGTCATGATCCTCGCCGTCATGATCCTCATCGTCCTCGGCGTCGAGCTCGGCGCGAAGGGCTGCCTCTTCGGCGGCATGCTCGGCCTCTTCGCGCAGCAGGGCTTCGCGATCTTCCTTGGGGATCTGGTAATAGTCGGGGTGGATTTCCGAAAAGGCCAGGAAGCCGTGACGGTTGCCGCCGTAATCGACGAACGCCGCCTGCAGCGACGGTTCGACGCGGGTCACCTTGGCAAGGTAGATATTACCCTTGAGCTGCTTGCGCTCGGCGGATTCGAAGTCGAATTCCTCGATCCGGTTACCCTTGACGACGGCCACGCGGGTTTCTTCCCGGTGGCGTGCGTCGATCAGCATACGCGTGGTCATTATGAAGTCTCCACGCGCGCGCCGGGCTCTGAGGCTGCCGTCGCGCGCGGTAAATAAGGTGGGCGGCGGCGCGAGGCGCCGGTCCGCTGGTCAAAAGGGCGTGTGTGGCCGTCGCAGTCGCAGCGCCGGCAACGGGGCCGGTGCGGACCCACGACACCGCGATCCCGCCGGCAGGGGCCGGTCGGTCAGCGGGGTGGATCATATGCGTCATGCGAGCGTCAACCTGGTTGGCCTTGCGCGCGATCAGGCGTCGCGTTCCCGGCCTTGGAAGGATGGCCCCGCCCCCGATCGTTGGGAGAGGTGATCGAGGCCGGGGTCCGCAGGATTGCTAGCATTACAACTCACTTTGCGCAACAGGCGGCGAATCGCCGCTTTGCCGGCGAAAAAATGCCGAATTGCCGGTTAACCAAATGTTGAAAGCCCCCCGTGACCCACCGGGGTCTAGCCCCAAACGGTCGATCTCCGGATCGCCAAAAGGGGTTTGCGTAATGGCTTTTCGCTGGACCAGCAGTCGCTGGGCGCGGCATGACAGCCGGGCCGTGTTCATGCTGCTCACATTCCTGCTGGGGGTGTTCGCCCCCGTCAGCGCCTTCGCCGCCAAGGTGCAGAAGGTGGTGGTGCGCGGTGCGCAAGTGATCATCCGGTTCGATTCGCCGGTGAAACGCGCGCGCAGCGTCATGTTGAACGAGCCACGGCGAATCGCGATCGACGTGGTCGGCGCCTCGCCCGGCGGCGGGGCCGGTGGACGCGGGCCCATGCCGATCGACCAGGGGGTGGTGCGCACTTTGACCCAGAGCGTGGTCAAGCCCGACGTCACCCGCCTGCGCTTCGAACTGGCGGAAGATGCCATGATCTTCGACGGCGGGTTCGACAGTGACGGGCGGCAATTGTCGCTGACGCTCAAGCCGCTGCGCCGCGGCTATACGCAGGCGAGCTTCGTCGGCGCACTCGATTTCTTTCCGTTTCATTTTCCGGGGCGCAAGCCCAGCTACACTCTGTCGGTGCCCGTGCCCTCGGCGGCGCGCACGCTGCCGCTTCCGCGCGTGCAGGGCGCTGACAATCGCCCGCTGGTCGTGATCGATGCGGGCCATGGCGGGGTCGATCCCGGCGCGATCAACCCGCAGACGGGCTTGCGCGAAAAGGACGTGACACTGGCCATCGCCAAGGCGATCCGCGACACGCTGGTCGCCAGCGGCCGGGTGCGCGCGGCGCTGACCCGCGAGGACGACCGCTATATCCTGCACCGCGAGCGCTATAATATCGCGCGGCGGCTGCATGCCGACCTGTTCATCTCGATCCATTGCGACAGCGCCGGTGCGGGCGAGGCTCGCGGGGCCACCGCCTATACCCTGTCCGACGTCGCCTCCGACAAGGAAGCCGCGCGCCTCGCCGCCCGGGAGAACAAGGCCGATGTGATCGCGGGCGTCGATCTGGGCGGTAACAGCGACGTTTCCTCGATCCTGATCGACCTGGCCCAGCGCGAGACGATGAACGCCTCGGCCAGCTTCGCGCGGCTACTGGGCCGCGAGGCGCAGCCGCTGATCCCGGTCAAGCCCAGCTTCCACCGCATGGCCTCGCTGATGGTGCTCAAGGCGCCCGACATGCCGTCGATCCTGTTCGAGACGGGCTATATCTCCAACATGCAGGACGCGGCCTTCCTCGACAGCAAGGACGGACAGAAACGGATCGCGCAGGCGGTGCTACAGGCGGTCGAGGTGCATTTCGCGCGGCGGATGGCGTCGCGATAAGGAGGGAGGCTACGCCATCTTTCCCATTTTTGGCTGCCGCCATTGGGGGGGGTGTAGGCCTGCCCACTCGCCCAATGCACATCGCGCTCAGATCACGGTACCGGTCAGCGTTCCGATCAGCGCCGTGATTCCCATCGCCAACGCCCCCAGTATGACCACCCGCAGCATCCCGCGAGCGACCGGTGCCCCGCCGGCTCGCGCGCCCAGGGCGCCGAGTAACGCCAGCAGCATGAGAGCGGTCGCGGGCACCGCATAGAGGACAACCCCGCGCGGGGCGAGTGCGGCCAGAACGGGCAATATGGCCCCGGCGCTGAACGCGCCCGCAGAAAACATCGCCGCTTGGAGTGGGTTCGCGCCGCCTTCGTCGGCCATGCCGAGTTCGTCGCGACGGTGCGCCCCAAGCGCGTCATGCGCCATCATCTGTTCCGCCACGCGATAGGCCAGGATGGGCTCGACCCCGCGCATCTCATAGATGGCGGCCAGTTCACGCGTTTCGGCGAGCGGCGCGCGATCCAGTTCGGCCGCCTCGCGCAGCAGGTCGGCGCGTTCGGTATCGGCCTGCGAACTGACCGAGACATATTCCCCCGCCGCCATCGAGAGTGCCCCTCCGACCAGCGCCGCTACGCCTGCCAACAGGACGGTGCCCGCCGTCGCGCCGGGAGCGGCTGCGACGCCCACGATCAGGCTGGAGACGGAGATGATGCCGTCATTCGCGCCCAGTACGGCGGCCCGTAGCCATCCGGTCCTATGCACCAGATGGTGTTCGCCGATGGTGTGGCAATTATCCTCAGTCATATTTCGGTATAAGTAGCCATATTGTCGAATGAAGATGTCTATTCGATAAGTATATCCAGGCAATATGTCTAGACATTGGTTATGCGGAATCATCTATCAGAAGCGGACAAAGGAAGTTTTGAACATGAAAATTAATCGCAACTTGGTGAGGGCATTAATGGAGGGGTTTCTTATAATTGACCTATCTAGCTTGGCATTGGATTGTACTTGAAAATACTCGGTAAAAAGCGCGCTCAGCGCAGAGCCTAGAGGTGGGATCGAGCGTTGTCCGTTGCCCTGTGCGAGTCGGCTCGTATCTGTGGTCATCGGGAGGCAAATGCTCGGAAGCCGGAAAGGGCAATCGCCGATGCCGCACGCCCAGGCGTCGCCGATGGCCGACTGAGTTGTGTAAGAGGGCTGCAAGGCGGCGACCGTGATTCCCCTATGACAACACTGGCGAGGCTGCCCATCTGGCTGTAACCAGCGGATAGGCGTAAAGGCGCGGCCATGATCCGCGTCTGTGCCCTTTACCGTTTCGCCACCTTCCCCGACCCCGCCGCGCTGCGTGAACCTCTGCTCGCCGTGGCGGAGGCCCATGGCATTCGTGGTACGCTGCTCCTCGCGAACGAAGGCATTAACGGCACCATCGCCGGCACGCAGGACGGGATCGAGGCGGTGCTCGACCATATCCGCACGCTGCCCGGTTGCGCCGAGCTCGACTATAAGGACTCGACCGCCGAGACGATGCCCTTCCACCGGATGAAGGTGCGGTTGAAGCGCGAGATCGTGTCGATGGGCGTCGACGGCATCGATCCCACCCGTGAGGTCGGCACCTATGTCGCGGGCGCGGCGTGGAATGCGCTGATCGCCGACCCGAAGACCGTCGTGATTGACACGCGCAACGATTATGAGGTCGCGATCGGTAGTTTCGACGGCGCGGTCGATCCGAAGACCAAGAGCTTCCGCGACTTTCCCGACTGGTTTCGCGCCAACCGCGACGAACTGCTCGCCGGCAAGACCCAGGTGGCGATGTTCTGCACCGGGGGCATACGCTGCGAAAAGGCGACCGCCTTCCTGAAGGCCGAGGGCGTGGAGGATGTCTTCCACCTCGACGGCGGTATCCTGAAATATTTGGAGACGATGCCGGCCGAGGAAAGCCGCTGGCAGGGCGAATGCTTCGTCTTCGATGCGCGCGTGGCGGTCGGCCATGGGCTGGAGCAGGGCAGTCATGCACTGTGCCATGGTTGCCGGATGCCGGTCAGCCCCGAGGATCGCACCTCGTCGCTCTATGTCGAGGGCGTGAGTTGCCCCGCCTGCCACGGCACGCGTGATGCGGAACGGCTGGCCGCCTATGCCGAGCGGCATCGGCAGGAGCGGCTGGCGGCGGCGCGAGGGCAGACGCATGTCGGTGCGCGCTTCGACCCCAAGGACGATCGGCGCGACGAACCGCACGCGCCCTGAGCCCCAAGTGACGGCAAGGGAGTGGCAAGGCGGGTGGCAAGCTCGGGCGAACCTGCTACACGGGCCGGCGCAAAGCCATGGCCGTTGATCCCTCCCACCCGTCCGATTCCCCCGAAACCCCGCGCCGGCGCCTGTGGAGCCGTTGGTGGGTGAAGGCGCTGGCGGCGCTTGCGCTGCTGGCCGCGATCGGGGCGGGGGTGTTCTGGCTGGTCTTCATGCGCGACCTGCCCTCGGTCGATGCGCTCAAGGCTTATGAGCCGCCGCTGCCCACGCATGTCCGTGGCATCGATGGCACGCCCATCCAGTCCTATGCCCGCGAACGTCGCGTCGAGCTGTCGTACAACGAATATCCGCCGCTGCTCGTCCGCGCCTTCCTCGCCGCCGAGGACAAGAGTTTCTTCGAGCATGGCGGCGTCGATTATCCGGGTCTGGCGGGCGCGGTGCTCGACTATGCCAAGAAAATGGGGAGCGGCCGGCGCGCGCGCGGCGGTTCGACCATCACCCAGCAGGTCGCCAAGAACCTGCTGATCGGCAACGCTTACTCGCCGACCCGCAAGATCCGGGAGGCGATCCTCGCCTATAAGATCGAGGCGACGCTGACCAAGCCGCAGATCCTGGAGCTCTATCTCAACCAGATCGCACTGGGCCGGAACGCGTTCGGCGTCGAGGCGGCGGCGCATGCCTATTTCGACAAGGAATTGAACGAGCTGACGCTCGGGCAGATGGCCTATCTGGCGGTGCTGCCCAAGGGGCCGTCCAATTACGACCCCATCCGCCATCCCGACCGCGCACTGGAGCGCCGCGCCTATGTGCTGCGCGAGATGCTCAGCAACAACTTCATCACCCGCGCGCAATATGATGCGGCGATGGCCGAACCGCTGGGCACTGTGCTGCGCCGCACGCCCAAATATGCGCAGGTCGGCGGCTATTTCGTCGAGGAGGTCCGCCGCCAGCTGATCAAGCAGTTCGGCGAGAATGCGCAGAGCGGGCCGCACAGCGTCTATGAGGGCGGTCTGTGGGTGCGCACCTCTTATGACAAGCGCCTGCAGGATCTGGCGACCGAAGCCCTACGTGATGGTCTCGTCCGGTTCGAGGGCGGGCGGGGCTGGTCCGGGCCGATCCGCCATGTCGATCTCGACGGGGACAATTGGCAGCAGGCGCTGCTCAATACCAATATCGGGCTGGACTATCGCGACTGGCGTGCCGCCATCGTGACCGCCAAGGACACGGGCGAAGCGACGATCGGTTTTGCCAATGGCCGCACCGGTACGCTGCCGCGTTCGGCGGCGCAGATGCCGCGTCGGGGCACGGCGGCGACCGCGTTCAGCGCGCTGAAGGTCGGCGACATCATCGCGGTGGCGCCGCAGGGCAGCGACTTCGGCCTGCGCTCCGTCCCGCGCATCTCGGGCGGCTTCGTGGTCGAGGAACCGGCGAGCGGCCGCGTACTGGCGATGCAGGGCGGGTTCGACGCGCGGCTGCAGGCGTTCAACCGCGCCACCCAGGCCGAGCGCCAGCCGGGTTCGACGATCAAGCCGATCGTTTATTCCGCCGCGCTCGACCATGGCATGACGCCCGCCTCGATCATCGTCGACGGGCCCTTCTGCGTCGATCAGGGGGCTGGGCTGGGTACCAAATGCTTCCGCAACTTCGGCAACTCGGCCGGCGCGGGCCCGCACACCATGCGCTGGGGCATCGAGCAGTCGCGCAACCTGATGACGGTGCGGACGGCCTCCACCGTCGGCATGAAGAACGTCGTCGCGATGATCAAGCAGATGGGGATCGGCGATTTCCCGCCCTATCTGGCCTATGCGCTGGGCGCGGGCGAGACGACGGTGTCGCAGATGGTCAACGCCTATGCGATCCTGGCCAATAACGGGCGCGGTGGCGATCCCTCGCTGATCGACTTCGTGCAGGACCGGCATGGCAAGGTGATCTGGCCGGAGAATTGGCGCGCCTGCGACCGGTGCAACATGGCCGATTATGACGGCAAGCCGATGCCGCGCCCCGTCACGCATCAGCGCCAAGTGCTCGACGCGATGACCGCCTATCAGATGGTGCACATCACCGAGGGCGTGATCCAGCGCGGCACCGCCACGGGCTTGCGCGATCTCGACCGGCCGATGTTCGGCAAGACCGGCACCAATAACGGCCCGACCGATGTGTGGTTCGTCGGCGGCACGCCGCAATTCGTCGGCGGCCTCTATATCGGCTATGACCATCCGCGTTCGCTGGGCGGCTATGCGCAGGGCGGGACGATCGCGGTGCCGATCTTCCACCAGTTCGCGGTGAAGGCCTATGAGGGGCTGGAGAAGCTGCCCTTCCGCGCGGCGCCGGGCATCCGCATGGTGCGGATCGACCGGGCGAGCGGGCGGCCGGTCTATGGCACCTTCCCGACCGGCAACGATCCCAAGCCCGCCGTGATCTGGGAAGCGTTCAAGCCCGAAAGCGAACCGCGGCGTCGCGCGCGCCGGGCGGCCGAGGCGACGACCCAGTCCGCGCCCGCGCCGACCGGGCCGGCCACCCCGGCTCCGCCGCGCGATAGCGATTTCTTGCAAAGGGAAGGCGGAATCTACTAGCCCGCTTCCCATATGACGTTTTTCCGCCCGTTTGGCGGACGCACGACCGATTCGGAGAATATTCATGCGCGCTGAAGCGCAGGCTCATGTCGACACGATCAATGATGCGCTGGCGCTGCTGCGCCGCTTCCTCGACTGGGACCGCGCGCTGCGCCGCCTGGACGAGCTGAACGCGCGCGTCGAGGATCAGGCCCTGTGGAACGACCCCAAACAGGCGCAGGCCGTGATGCGCGAGCGTCGCCGTCTGGACGAGGCGATCACCGCCACCCGCGCCATCGAGAACGAACTGTCGGGCACGGTCGAGCTGATCGAGCTGGCCGAGATGGAGGGCGACGAGGAGCTGGAGAAGGAGGCCGTCACCAGCCTGGGCGATCTCGCCAAGCGGGCCGAGGCCGACAAGGTCAAGGCGCTGCTGGCCGGTGAGGCCGACGCCAATGACAGCTATATCGAAATCAACGCCGGGGCGGGCGGTACCGAGAGCCAGGACTGGGCCGGAATGCTCCAGCGCATGTACACGCGCTGGGCCGAGCGCCGCGGCATGAAGGTCGAGTTGATCGACTATCATGCGGGCGAACAGGCGGGCATCAAGTCGGCGACTTTGCTGGTCAAGGGCGAGAACGCGTACGGCTATGCCAAGGTCGAATCGGGTGTGCACCGGCTGGTGCGGATCAGCCCGTATGACTCCGCCGCGCGCCGCCACACCAGCTTTTCGAGCGTGTGGGTCTATCCCGTGATCGACGACAATATCGAGGTCGAAATCAACGAGAGCGAGCTGCGCATCGACACCTATCGTGCGTCGGGTGCGGGTGGTCAGCACATCAACACCACCGACTCGGCGGTGCGCATCACCCACCTGCCGACCGGCATCGTGGTGCAGTGTCAGAATCAGCGGTCGCAGCACAAGAACAAGGCCGAGGCGTACAACCAGCTTCGTGCCCGCCTGTACGAGCGCGAACTGGCCGAGCGCGAGGCGGTGGCCAATGCGGAGAACGCGACCAAGACCGATATCGGCTGGGGCCACCAGATCCGCTCCTATGTTCTCCAGCCCTATCAGTTGGTGAAGGACCTGCGCACCGGCGTCACCTCGACCGCGCCGGGTGACGTGCTGGACGGCGATCTCGACGCCTTCATGGCGGCGGCGCTATCGCAGCGCGTGACCGGCGAGGCGGTCGCGGTGGAGGATGTCGACTAAGATGCGTATCCAGGGGGCGGGATCGATCCTGGCGGTGGCGCTTGTCGCCGCGCTGGGAAGCGCCGTGGCCGGCTGCGACGGCTCCAAGCCGCTCATCAACCAGCAGGACGACGACAAGCCCGGCCCCTTTCCGGCGGCGGATCGCCCGGTGGCGGACGTCGTCTCGTCGCGCTGGTCGAGCGAGGATGCCCGCGACCGGCTGCGCGAGGCGGATCAGGTCATGAACCGGGCGAAGATCAAGCCGGGCATGACCGTCGCCGATATCGGCGCGGGCGAGGGCTATTATACCGTCCGCCTGGCGCAACGCGTCGGCAAGGAAGGCCGCGTGCTGGCCGAGGACATCGTCACCGCCTGGCGCGACCGGCTGGCCGAGCGCGTCGCGCGCGAGCGGCTGGACAATGTCAGCGTAAAGCTGGGCGAGGCCGCCGATCCCAAGCTACCCCCCAACAGCTTTGACCGGGTGCTGATGGTACATATGTATCATGAGATCGGTCAGCCCTATGAATTTCTCTGGCGGCTCTATCCCGCGCTGAAGCCCGACGGGCTGGTCGTGGTGGTCGACGCCAATCGCCCGACGCGCGCGCACGGCACGCCGCCGGCGCTGCTGAAATGCGAGTTCGAGGCGGTCGGCTTCACCCAGGTGTCGATCGAAAGCATGCCATCGGCCGGCGGCTATCTGGCGACCTTCCGCGCGACCGGCCCCCGGCCCGAGCCGAGTGCGATCCGGCCCTGCCGCATGAAGGCCAATTGAGCCGCCATTTTCCGTCGCCAACCCACTGACAGACTTGGAACATGACAGATCTGTCATGTATTGATTGTCCATCGGCCCCGCACGGTGTCGATACGCCACCGGCCAGCATGGGTCGGGGCACGCCAAGGAGACGAACATGAACATGCTGTTGATCGCCGGGCTGGTGCTCGGCGCCGCCGCCGCATCCGATGGAGCGATCGAGCACCAGGTGCAGCTGGATCATCATTCCGGGCCGGTCGCGGTCCGCTACAGCGCCGATGTCGGCGTGACTCACAGGCAGATCGGCGCGGTGGCCACCGGCGGGCGTCCCTCGACGCTGCGCTGCATGTGGTCGGCGAACATGACCGTCCACCGCGAGGCGCGCGCGACCGCCGGCACGATGCTGACCCGCAGCGCGGCGCGCGACGGCGTGATCCGGGGCAGTCGCGCCGGATGGTGCGGCACCAACCGCCAGGCGATCGCGCAGGAGGTGGCGCAGCGCCGCGATGCGCTGCATGACCATCTTCAGGCCGTGGCGCAGGAGGATCACCCGATGCTGCGCGCCGAAATGGATCGCTTGCACCCGGAGACTCGCGAAGGATGAATGTAACCATGCGTACCGCCCTGGTGGCCGGCCTGTCGCCGGCCGCCTTGGCACTGGCCGCGCCGGCCCTGGCGCAGGACCGCCCCGCGATCGGGGTCGAACTGAACAGCGACGAGAATCGGCGCGGCCTGAGCTGGAGTGAGGGCAAGGTGTCGCCCTCCGCCGATATCTTCGTCACCAGCGGGGTGCTGGAGGCGAGCGGTCGGATCGTCGCCCTGCGCGAGTCGGTCCGCCATGGCGGCGCTGGCGCGGTCGGCGATCTGAGCATAGGCGCTGGCACCATGGTCGGTCCGGTCAGCTTGCGCGGGCGGGTGACCGGCCATCTCTTTGAGGGCGCAGGCTTCCATGCCGATTATGTCGAACTGGGCGGGTCGGCGGCCTATACGCTGGGGCCGGTGCAGGTCGATGCGGGGGCGGACTATGCACCGTCGCAGGACGCGATCGGTGGCGACAATCTCTATCTCCACGCAGGTGCGCGGGCCGGCGTGCCCGGCACGCCCTGGACCCTGCTGGCGGGGATCGGCCATTCGTCGGGCAAGGTCGACGACGCCTTTCGCGCCGCACGGCTGCGGCCGGGCGGGGACTATACCGACTGGCGGCTGGGCGTGGAGCATGTTGCCGGGCCGGTCACGCTGGGGCTCGACTATGTCGGCACCGATGTGTCGGAGCGGGCGGCCGCCCCATACCCGCTGGCGGATGCGAGCCATTCGGGCGATCGGATCGTCGGGCGGGTGCGCTTCGGTTTCTGAAGCTTCGAAGCGCCTGGAATTTTACAGCATCCCGAGTGCCCGCAGGCTCGTCACCTGACCGCTGCCGAAGATCAGATGGTCGAACAGCCGTACCTCCAACAGGTCCAGCCCTTGCGCCAATCGCCGGGTGAGCGCGAGGTCGGCGGCGCTGGGGCGGGGGTCGCCGCCTGGGTGATTGTGCGCGATCAGCACGCCCCGGGCGGAGAACAGGATCGCATCGCGGACAATATGGGTGAGCGGAACCCTCGCCGAATCGGCATGGCCCATCACATGGCGCAAGCCCAACAAGCTCCGTTCCGAACCCAGATAGGCGATCGCCACCGCCTCGGTCGTACCGGCAGCCAGCGCCGCGAACAGGCTTTCGGCATCCTGGCGCTTGGCGATACGGAGGGTAGGGCAGGGTAAGCGGGACACGTCCAGTCCTGCCCCGCCACGCCGCCCGGTGCAGCTTCAGACGGCTCCGCTTGCGACACGATGGCCGCAGCGCTACGTCCTGGCCATGCGCCAATATCTCGACCTCATGGACCGGGTGCTGACCCAGGGTGTGCAGCAGATGGACCGCACCGGCACCGGCACGCTGTCGGTCTTCGGCCACCAGATGCGCTTCGATCTGGCCCAGGGTTTTCCCGTCCTGACCACCAAGAAGCTGCATCTGCGCTCGATCATCGTCGAACTGCTCTGGTTCCTGCGCGGCGACACCAATGTCCGCTGGCTGCAGGAGCAGAAGGTGAGCATCTGGGACGAATGGGCGGACGAGGCGGGCGACCTCGGCCCCGTCTATGGCAAGCAGTGGCGCGACTGGGCGACCGCGGATGGCCGCCATATCGACCAGATCGCCGAGCTGATCGAACAAATCCGTACCCAGCCCGCCTCGCGCCGCCAGATCGTGTCGGCCTGGAACCCAGGCGACCTGCACGCCATGGCGCTGGCACCGTGCCACTGTCTGTTCCAGACCCATGTCGCGAATGGCCGCCTGTCGCTGCAACTCTATCAGCGCTCGGCCGACATCTTCCTGGGCGTGCCGTTCAACATCGCCTCCTATGCCCTCCTCACCCATATGCTGGCGCAGCAATGCGATCTGGAGGTGGGCGAGTTCATCTGGACCGGCGGCGACTGCCACCTGTACCTCAACCATCTCGAACAGGCGCGTACCCAGTTGGGCCGGGAGCCGGGCGCGCTGCCCCGGCTGGAGATCACGCGTAAACCCGACGCGATCGACGGCTATGCGCTCGAGGATTTCGTGCTCCACGACTATGTCGCGCAGCGGCATATCAAGGCGGTGGTGGCGATATGATCGTCTTCGTCTTGGCGCGCGCGCGCAACGGCGTGATCGGCCGCGACGGACAGCTTCCCTGGCACCTGCCCGCCGACCTGAAGCATTTCAAGGCGCAGACCATGGGCAAGCCGATGATCATGGGCCGCAAGACGTTCGAAAGCTTTCCCGCACCTCTGCCCGGACGGCGGCACATCGTCCTGACCCGCGACCGCCGGTGGAGCGCCGAGGGGGCGGAAGTGGCGCATGATGTCGAGGGCGCGCTGGCGCTGGCGGGGCCGGGCGATGTCGCGATCATCGGCGGGGCGGAGATCTTCGCGCTGTTCCTGCCCCATGCCGACCGGATCGAACTGACCGAGATCGAGGCGGAGCCGGACGGGGACGCCATGGTCCCCGCCTTCACCGGTTGGGACGAGGTCGCGCGTGAAGCGCATCCGGCGGAGAATGGCCGGCCGGCCTATGCCTTTGTCTCACTCATGAAACGATGACTCGTTAACCACGATTCTGCCTATCTGTCGCTTCAATTGTATCAAAAAGCCTCTTAGGCTGCCCGTGACATTCATCTGCGGGTCGATCACGGCACGCGATGATCCTATCGAGCAGGCAGGACCGGATGATTTGGTGCGGGGCGGCGGACGGGCTGGGTCGACCGGGTGTCGATGCGCAAGACGGTTGGGACGCCGAGCATGAGGCGGCGCTGTTCCTGGAAGAGCACCGGCTGGAGCCTACGCCCGACAGCCATGCCCTGGCGCTCTATGCCCTGCGTCACCCCGACAGCGCGCTGGGGCGCGAGGTGGCGCGCCGGACCGATGGCGGCGTCCGCCTGACCATCGAGGATGTCGAGGCGCTTCGCCCGTTGCTGCGCGCGCATGAGGAAGCGGGGCGGGGCCATGGCGAGTGGCAGCGCGATCTGGGCGTCCAGGCCGAGCGGCTGGAAACGCTGACCTCCGACGCCCGCCAGATCACCAGCGACTTCACCAGCGACATGGCCGCCCTGTCGCGCGCGCATCATGAGGCGCCGGATGCCATGGCCACGAAGGACATGGCCGGCCTGCTCCAACAATTGATCGCGCGCATCACCAAGACCGAACGCGATCTGGCCGAGCTGTCGGGCAATATCGCCAGCTTGCGCGACCGGATCGAGACGGCGCCGCGCGAGGACGATGTCGACCAATTGACCGGCGTCATGAGCCCCTCCGGCGCGCGGCGGCTGATCGCGGAGCTGCCCGACAATCCGCGTGGCTATGTGCTGGCGACCTGCGGCCTGGACGATCTGGACGATATCGAGGCGCGCTATGGCCGGTCGGTCGCGGACAATGTCCTGCGCGCCTTCGTCGTCACGCTGCGCCAGACCTGTCAGGGCGTCGATATCATCCGCTGGCAGGACAATCTGTTCGTCGTCCTGCTGCGCGGTCGGCCCCTCTCGCAACTGGCGGGGATGATGGAGGAAGCGCGCGCGGCGATGCTGGCGCGTACGCTCCGCCTGCGCGGATCGGGCGAGCCGATCGGGGCCGTCACCCTGTCGGCGGGCGTGGCGGTCGGCATGGCGGTGCCGATGCAGGAGGCGTTCGACCAGGCCGAGGCCTTCCGCGCCATCGCCAGCGCCGGGCAGGGCAATCGCGTGGTGTCGCGCGCCTAGCCAATTCGGTTGGGGCTGCTATAGCGCGCGGCCATGCAGCGTCTTGATGGCGCGAAGCCCGTTCCGGCGTCTCTGGCCGGCGGGATCGTCGCGCTGGGCAATTTCGACGGATTTCATCTCGGTCATCAGGCGGTGGTCGGGGCCGCCGTCGCGCGTGCCCGGGCCGAGTGGCGTCCGGCGCTGGTCGCGACCTTCGATCCGCATCCGGTCCGCCTGTTCAAGCCCGACGCCGAGCCCTTTCGACTGACCAGCCTGGAGCAGCGCGCGCGGCTATTTGCCGCTGCCGGCGTCGATGCGATGATGGTATTTCGGTTCGATGCCGCGCTGGCCGCGCTGACCGCACGCGCCTTTGTCGAGGAGCGGCTGCTCGGCGATCTGAAGATTGGCGGCGTGGTAACGGGCGAGGATTTCACCTTCGGCCGTGGCCGCAGCGGGACGGTGGCGACGCTGCGCGACTGGGGGCGGGAACTGGGTTTTTCGAGCGACGCGGTGGCGCCCGTCGCGCTCGACCGGGAAACGGTGTCCTCGACGCGGATCCGCCAGCATCTGATCGCCGGCGAACCGCGCGACGCCGCACGGCTGCTGACGCGCCCCTTTGCGATCGAGGGCGTGGTCCAGCATGGCGACAAGCTGGGCCGGACGATCGGCTATCCCACCGCCAATCTCGACATGGGCGATTATCTGCGCCCCGCTTATGGCATCTATGCCGTGCGCGGGCGGCTGGACGATGGGCGCGTGCTGGACGGTGCGGCCAATCTGGGCATCCGGCCCCAGTTCGACCCGCCCAAGGAATTGCTCGAGCCGTATTTCTTCGACTTTCAGGGCGACCTGTATGGACAGCGCCTGTCGGTCGAGCTGATCGACTATCTGCGGCCCGAGGCGAAGTTCGACTCGCTCGACGCGCTGGTTGCGCAGATGGATGCCGATTGCGCGCGTGCCCGGACGATACTGTCGTCGCATAATCCGGCATGACGTGTTAACCTAAAGTCGCTAAGGGCCTGTCCCCTATGACCGACGCGCCCGATTATCGCGACACCGTCTTCCTGCCGAAGACCGATTTCCCCATGAAGGCGGGGCTTGCCGCCAAGGAACCGGCGATTCTGGATCGCTGGGCCAAGATGGGGCTGTACGACCGTCTCCGCCGGGAGCGTGCGGGGCGCGAGCGGTTCATCCTGCATGACGGCCCGCCTTATGCGAATGGCGACATCCATATGGGCCATGCGCTCAACAAGGTGCTGAAGGACATCATCGTCCGCTCGCAGAGCCTGATGGGCAAGGACGCGCCCTATGTCCCGGGCTGGGACTGTCACGGCCTGCCGATCGAGTGGAAGGTCGAGGAAGCGTATCGCGCCAAGAAGCTGAACAAGGACGAGGTGCCCGTCGCGCAGTTCCGCGCCGAGTGCCGGGCCTATGCCGACACCTGGGTCGGCACGCAAAAGGCGCAGTTCGAGCGGCTGGGCATCATGGGCGACTGGGCTAACCCCTATCTGACCATGACCTATGACGCCGAAGCGGTGATCGCGGGCGAGCTGCTCAAATTCGCCGAATCGAGCCAGCTCTATCGCGGCGCCAAGCCGGTCATGTGGTCGCCGGTCGAAAAGACCGCGCTGGCCGAGGCCGAGGTCGAATATGAGGATATCGTCTCGACCCAGATCGATGTCGGGTTCGAGGTGACGAGCTGCCCCGAATATCCTGACTTGGTCGGCGCGCTGGCGGTCATCTGGACGACCACTCCCTGGACGATCCCGGTCAACCAGGCGCTGAGCTATGGTGAGGCGATCGACTATCTGCATTTCGAGACCGGCGGGCGTCGTTACCTGATCGCCGAGCCGCTGCTCCCCGCCTTCACCAAGCGGACTGGCATTGCGATGGAGAATTTCATCGCGCTCGCCAAGGGCCCGGTGCTGGAAGGCGCGACGGCCAAGCATCCGATGCACGCGCTGGGCGGTTTCTTTGCCAAGCCCCGCCCGTTCCTGCCGGGCGAGTTCGTTACCATCGAGGCCGGTACCGGCCTGGTCCATATGGCCCCCGATCACGGCGAGGACGACTTCCTGCTGTGCAAGGCGCATGGCATCGACCCGGTCTTTGCGGTGCAGGGCGACGGCACCTATCGCCCCGACTGGGCATGGCTGGGCGGCCAGGGCAGCGTCATCAACAAGAAGTTCGTCTCCGCCGACGGCCCGATCTGTTCGGACCTGCGCGAGGCAGGCGCTTTGCTCTCCGCCTCGGACGATTTCCAGCACAGCTATCCGCATAGCTGGCGCTCCAAGGCCAAGGTTATCTTCCGCGCCACGCCGCAATGGTTCATCCCGATGGACCGTGCCGACGCGACGCTGGTGCCGGAAATGGCGATGGCGCAGGTCGATCCGATCTCGGGCGTGACGCCACTCCTCACCGTGCCGCTGGGCAATGGCGCGACGCTGCGTCAGACCGCGCTCGACGCGATCGAGCGGACCCGCTGGGTGCCCGAGCGCAGCCGCAACCGTATCCGCTCGATGGTCGAGGGGCGTCCCGACTGGGTCATCAGCCGCCAGCGCGCCTGGGGCGTGCCGATCGCGCTCTATGTGAACCGTCAGACCGGCGAATATCTGAACGACAAGGCCGTCAACGCCCGCATCATCGCGGCCTTCCGCGAAGGCGGGGCGGACGCGTGGTTTACGGCCGATCACCAGGTGCTGCTGGGCAGCGACTATAACCTCGCGGATTTCGAGCCGGTCAACGACATCCTTGACGTGTGGTTCGACTCCGGCTCGACCCATGCCTTTGTGATCGAGGCGCGCTATGGCGAAGGCACGCGCGCGAACCTGTATCTCGAAGGATCGGACCAGCATCGCGGCTGGTTCCAGTCGTCTTTGCTCGAATCCTGCGGCACGCGCGGCCGTGCGCCCTATGATGCGGTGCTGACCCACGGCTTCGCGCTCGACGGGCAGGGGCGCAAGATGTCCAAGTCGCTGGGCAATGTCGTCGATCCGCTGAAGATCATCGGCGAGTCGGGTGCCGACATCCTGCGAATCTGGACCGCCTCGACCGATTATTTCGAGGATGTCCGCATCGGCAAGGAGGTGCTCGCCACCGCCTCGGACAGCTATCGCAAGCTGCGCAACACCTTCCGCTATATGCTCGGCGCGCTTGACGGGTTTACGGAGGAAGAGCGCATCTCGTTCGACGCGATGCCCGAACTGGAACGCTATATCCTCGCCCGCCTGACCGCACTCGACACCGAGCTGCGCCGTGCGGCCGATGCCTATGAGTTCAACCGCTATCTGCGCGCCCTGACCGATTTCGCGAATGAGGATCTGTCGGCCTTCTTCTTCGATATCCGCAAGGACTCGCTCTATTGCGATGCCGCGACCGATCCGAAGCGGCGCAGCTATCGCACCGTGCTCGACATCCTGTTCCATGCGCTGGTCCGCTATGCCGCGCCGATCCTGTGCTTCACCGCCGAGGAAGTGTGGCAGGCGCGCTATCCGTCGGAGGATGGCTCGGTCCATCTGCTCGAATGGCCCGAACTGCCGCAACTGGGTGAGGATGAAGTCCTCATGGCGCGCTGGGCCGAGATCCGGGGCTTGCGTGCGCAGGTGACCGAGGCGATCGAGCCGTTGCGCCGCGAAAAGACGATCCGTTCGTCCAATGAGGCGGAGGTGACCGTGCCGTCGCTGCCGCTCGACCCGCAGGGCCTGGCCGAGGCGTTCATCGTCGCCGATGTCGCGGCGGCCGATACGGTCACCGTGACGCGCACCACCTATCACAAATGCGGTCGCTGCTGGCGGCATCTGCCTGATGTCGCGGCGGATGGCGAATTGTGCGGGCGCTGTGCCGAGGTGGTCGCGCATGGCTAAGCTGCCCGGCCGCGGTCTGGCGACCGCCGCGATCCTGTTCGTCGTCGATCAGCTCATCAAATGGGTGGTGACGGGGCCGATGGACCTGCACATGCTCGGCGATGTCCGCGAGATTGTCAGCTTCTTCAACCTGCGCTTCGTGCCCAATTACGGCATCTCGCTGGGGCTGCTGACGGCCGACAGCAATGCCTCGCGCTGGGCGCTGGTCGCGATGACCGGCGCGATCGCGGTGGCGGTGGCGTTCTGGATGACGCGCGAGCGCAGTCCGGTGGACCAGATGGCACTTGGCTGTGTCCTGGGCGGCGCACTGGGGAACATCGTCGACCGGGTGCGACTGGGCTATGTCGTTGACTTCGCCGATCTGCACTTCGGCGAGTGGCGGCCCTTTTTGGTCTTCAATGTCGCCGATGCGGCGATTACGATAGGCGTTCTGGTTTTGCTGGCGCGTGCGCTCCTCGTGCGCGACCGGCCTGCTCCTGTGGAGAAGAGCAATGCGTAAGTTGGTGCCCGTCATCGCAGGTCTGGCCTGCGCCGCGTTGCTGACGGGATGTGGGGCCGGGCGTGGCCTGGACCGGGCGCGTCCCGACGAATTCGCCGTCGCGCGTCAGCCCTCACTGGTCATCCCGCCCGATTTCGCGCTGGTCCCGCCACAGCCGGGCGCCGCGCCCGTGCAGACGCGTGGTGGCCAGCAGCAGACGCTGGACGCGCTGTTCGGTGGGCAGGCGGCGCGCAGCCAGTCGGAATATGGCCTGGTGCAGAATGCCGGCGGCGACAGCGCCGATGCGGGCATCCGCTCCTCGGTCGGCGACCCGTCGACCAACGTCGTCGACAAGGGCGCGACCACCCGTGACATCGTCGCCGCCCCCGAAGGCGACGGCCAGGACGCCCGCGCCGCCGCCGGCACGCGCTGATCCCCCGACAGGTTCGAGAGAGAAGGGGCCGGGACGCTTTATGCGCCCCGGCCCCTTTTTTCGTGGTACCGAGGCTGGGGCTCAATAGACGGGCGCCGGTGCCCCTTCGCCATCGATAGCGGGCATGGTCTTCGGCCCCATCTTGAAACGCACCTTGTCGACGCAGCCGGTATAGCCTTGCTGGCTCGGCGCGAAGCGCGCGCTGCGCAGCACCGTCATCGCGCTATGGCCGAAATCGCTTGAGGGTTGCGCGGCGATGACCTTCAGATTGCCCAATTCGCCCCAGGGCGCGACATCATAGCTGACGACGGCCCAGCCCTCGATCGAACGGCGGCGAAAGGGTTCGGGGAAGCGCAGTTGCGGCGGCGTCGCCCAGTCATGCTCGTCGGGGCAATGGCCCTCCACCTTGGTGTCGCGGATCGCCTCGGGCATGTCAGGGGCGGGCAGCGTGGCCGGCGCGCGCCAGAAGGGGTAGAAGCAACCGGTGCGCTTGCCACCGGTGAAGCGCGAGGCACGGATGGCTTTCAACGCCGCGGCATCGAGCGCGGGGTTGGCCGTTCCGGTCAGCAGCGTCGCCGCCACCGGCTTGCCCTTGGCATCCAGATCATAGCGGACCATCGACCAGTCGCGCACGCCCGGCGTGGCGGGTAGCTTCTCGAAATCGGGAAGGACACGGACCAGTGGCTGGGGCTGCGGATCTTCCTGGCAGGTGCCGCCCAGGGAGCGGATGCGCGTCCAGCCGTCCTTGGGAAGCGCACCCGACAGCGGATGCACGGTATAGGACATTAGTTCAGGCACATCCGCCTGATCCAGCGGCGTGGCGCGCAGCGTATAGGTGACGCGGCAATCCTGCCGAGCCTTGTCCGCCACGAACCGGGTGGCGACCAGGGCAGGCGTCACGTCCTCGCCATACAGGATGAAGTCTGGGCCATCATGCGTCACCGACACGGGCCGCCCCGCTTCGTCGATGGCGAAGTGGAGCGTCACCTCACGGTCGTTCATGTTCGCGCCGCTCCAGCCGAGCATGTTCCAAGGCCGACGGACGGACATGCCGGTCACGGTGGCACCGTCGCAGGTGACCGGCCCGGGTATCCATTGCAGCAGCATACGCGACGATGCGGACGGCGCTGAGGCATGGGGCGCGGGACCGACCGCGAGAATGGGGGGCGGAACCTTCTGTTTCTGGGGGGCGGCGGGGACGCCTGACAGTAGGTGCGTGGACAACAGGGTGAGGAATAGCGGCCGGATCATCGCGAAAGCCTCCCAATCGCACGCCGGATCGCGACGTGCTTAGGGAATGGAGCTTATGAAGCCTTCATGACGGGCGCGAGTCTCCGCCATGATCGTGACCGCTTTTTTAAACGGAAAGGGCGGCCCCGTCGCCGGCGCCGCCCTTCACCTCCCGGTCGTGCCGCCGTCAGAAGGCGGCGGTCAGCGAGAAGACCACCGTGGCATCGGCGATGCTCGCGCCGCCCGGTACCTGCCCCTTGGAGAAGTTCGGCTGGAGATAGGCCGATTCGGCGCGGGTGATGTCGGTGTCGATATAGGCGACGCCCAGCGTGATGTTCTTGTACGCGGCGACGTCGGCACCCAGCATCCAGTCCCAATATTCGCCGGTCGGCGACAGGCTGGTGCCGTTGGGGCCCAGGCCCGGATTGCCCTTGGAATAACCGATATGCGCCTTGGCGGTAATCGGCGTGTTGGGGATGCCGACCGTGCCGTCGCCGGTCAGATAGAGGTTATCCCAGCGCTGGCCCCGGCTGTACGAGGTGTTCGAGAAGTTGCCGAGCGAGGTCTGCTTGGGCGCGTAATAGACGCCCGCGGTCAGGTTGGCGGGGCCCGCCGTGCCCGACAGGCGGCCGAACAGCTCGACCACGTCCGATTCGGAAAAGCCGCCCGGATAGGTGTACCAGGTGACACCGACATCGGCCGTCGCATTGCCATAGGTGTGCTTGTAGCCGACGATGCCGTCCAGCTCCATGTTCGCACCACCGAACGTGCCCCAACCGGCCAGGTTGGATGCGAAGGTGCCAATATAGAAGCCGCTGTCATGGGCGATGGTCAGCGCGCCCTGGATCGCGGCGTTCTTGTTGGTCTGCGAAATGCCGCGCAGACGATAGTCGGTCAGGATCGCGGCGCTGCCGCTGATCGTGATGGGGGAGGGCGGTGCGGTTTCGGAGCCGCTGTCCTGCGCAAAGGCGGGCGTCGCGGCGACCAGCGAGAGGCCGCCAAGGAGGATCGTGGAGAAGCGCATCGTTTCCCTTTCAAACGGAAATTCGATGTTCTCACCTGCAACCTCGCGGCGATGTGGCCTCTGTCATGTCGGGTCGAACCCGGCGGACCGTCTGCCGTCGCGAGAAGGCCAAGCTGACAGCGCATGACGCACTGCACAAGCATAATCTCGATCTATGATGGTTTTCGGTGACTCCCTGTTGCCTTGGGGTCACGGGTCCGGCGTGACGGGTGCGCCGAGATTCTCGTGCCGGATGCCGCCGGGCAGCGACCGGATATGAATGTCGCGTTGAGGATAGGGCAGGCCGACGCCATGTTCCTTGAACAGGAACCATAGCCGGTTGAGCACGTCCGACCGGACATTGCCGACGCCGCTTTCGGGGTCGCTGATCCACGCCAGAATCTCGTGCTGGAGCGCATGGTCCCCAAAACTCATCAGCCAGACGCTGGGCTTGGGGCTTTTGAGGACGCGGGGCGATTCGTGTGCGGCGCGCAGCATCAGCTCCTGCGCCAGCTTCAGGTCATTGTCATAGGCGATCGAGACGGGGATGCGGACGCGGACGTTGCGGTCGGAATAGGACCAGTTCTCCACCTCCTGCGTCATCAGATTCTCGTTGGGAATCAGATGCTCCTTACCGTCGCGGGTGATGATCGAGACGGCCCGCACGCCGATCTTGTTGACCCAGCCGATCTCGCTCTGCAGCGCGATGACGTCGCCCGGCTTGATCGAGCGGTCCATGAGCAGGATGATGCCGGCGATCAGATTGCCGATCGTCTTTTGCAGGCCAAAGCCGATCGCCAGGCCGAACCCGCCGGAGAACAGCGCCAGGCTGGTCAGGTCGATTTCCAGCAAATCCATCGCGAAGAAGAAGGCGATGACGACGATGCCGATGCTGGCGAGCTTCTGCGCCAGCAGCTTCTGCGTCGGGTCCAGCCCGCGCGCATGGCCGATCCACTGCTCGGTGATGCGGGTCACGGCGCGGGTCAGCGCCAGGATGGTGACCACCGTGACGAGCATGGTGACGAGCAGCATGACCGAGAATCGCCGCGACCCGACGGTGAAACCGATCTGCTCGGCCAGCCGGCTGACCGGGCCTAGCCCCCCGATCTCGCGGCTGAACAGCGCCACGAAACAGACGATCGCGAAGATCCAGGCCAGCCAGCGGGGCAGGTTCAACCCACGCAGCAACTGGAACCCCGCCCGTGCCATCGATGCGCCCAAGGCGAGACCGATCGGCACCCCCGCCAGCGACTCCCAAGGCCAGAGTGCGCCCAGCGTCATCAACAGAAGGGCGGCGGTCAGGTGCCGGGTGATCGCGCAGATGCGAGCGTGCAGCGCCTCGCCCTGCGCGATGGCGAAACGCTGGATCAGCGCGGCGACAGGCGGGCCGAGCTTGCGCCCCGCCACCACGCCGCCGGCCAGCATCGCCAGGGTCAGCACGGCGGCGACCCCGGCCTCCATGGCCTCGGCGCGGGTCGGCAGTTCGATGCCGCTCGCCTGAAGCCACTCGAACAGCGTCATCCGCGCGCGGCCCGGAAACGCGCCAGACCACGATCAAGATCGGCGATCAGATCGTCGGTATCCTCCAACCCGATCTGAAGCCGGATCAGCGGCCCGGCGAATTCACGCTTGGTCACGCTGCGATAGCGATGCGGGTCGGCGGGAATGGCGAGGCTCTCATAGCCGCCCCAGCTGAAGCCCAGCCCGAAATGCGCGAGGCCATCGAGCATCGCGGTGCGCGCTGCATCATGGCCGCCGTCGAGGACGAAGGCGAACAGCCCGCTCGACCCCAGGAAGTCGCGCGCGAAGATGTCATGGCCGGGGCAGGAGGGGAGCGCGGGGTGCAGCACCTGCGCGACGCCGGGCTGCTCGGCCAGCCACTTCGCGATGGTCAGCGCGCTCGCCTGATGGTGGGCGAGGCGGACGCCCATGGTGCGCAGGCCCCGGCTGCCCAGATAGGCGTCGTCGGGGCTGGCGACCTGGCCCAGCTGGAAGCTGGTGTCGCGAAGCGCCGCCCAGTGCGAGGGCGCGGCGGTGACCGATCCCAGCATCGCGTCCGAATGGCCGACGACATATTTGGTGCAGGCCAGCACCGTCAGGTCGATGCCCTTCTCGATCGCCGGGAAGAAGAGCGGCGTCGCCCAAGTATTGTCGAGGATCGTCGTGATACCATGCGCCTTGGCGACCGCGACGATGGCGGGAATGTCCTGCACCTCGAAGCTGAGCGAGCCGGGGCTTTCGAGGAAGATCACGCGGGTCGCCGGGCCGATCAACTCGGCGATTCCCGCCCCGACCAGCGGATCGTAGAAGCGCGTCGTGATCCCCATCCGCGCCAGTAGCCCGGTCGCGAGCCCCCGCGTCGGGTCATAGGCGCTGTCGACCAGCAGCAGCTCGTCGCCCGGCGACAGCACCGACAGCAAGGCCGCGGCGATCGCCGCCACGCCCGAGGGGTAGAGGAAGGTCGCCTGCGCTCCCGGCTCCAGGCTGGTCAGCGCATCGGCCAGCGACCATTGGGTCGGCAGGCCCTTGCGGCCGTAGAACAGCTTCTCATGCAGGTCGCCCGCGCCGGTGGCGCGCATATGCGCAACATTGTCGTACAGCACCGTCGAACCGCGCCAGACGGGGACGTTGACCACGCCCTTGGTCCATTCCGCGCGGCGGCCCGCCTGAACCAGACGGGTGGCGGGCTTGATAGGCAGATCGTCGTCGGTCATCGCGGTCAAAGGTCTTTCGCTTTGGGGGTGCTGGGGTCGGAGCCCCATTCGGTCCAACTGCCGTCATAGACGGGCATCACGCCGCCGATCCGCTCCGCGCCAAAGGCGAGGACGCAGGCGGTGATGCCCGAACCGCAGGTCGCAACCATCGGCCGGGCGGGATCGACCCCGGCGGCGGCGAATTCGGCGGCGATGGCTTGCGGCGATTTCCACCGGCCGTCGCCCTCGAACATCCGGTTATAGGGCAGGTTCAGCGCGCCGGGGATATGGCCGGGCTCAACGCCGAGGCGCGGTTCGGGCTCGCGGCCGGTGAAGCGGCCGGGCGAGCGGGCATCGACAATCTGCGCATCGCCCTCCTCGACATGGGCACGCACCTCGCGAAGCGTCCGCACGCGCGCGAGATCGGGCTGCGCCACGAACAGGCCGGGCGTCTCGGTGGCACCCGCCGCGCCCGTTATCACGGGGTGGCCGGTCTTCGCCCAAGCCTCCAGCCCGCCATCGAGCAGCGCGACATTGCTGGCTCCGAATAGGGTCAGCAGCCACCACATTCGCGCCGAACTGTGCAGCGGGGAGCGGTCGTACAGGATGATCCGATCGGCATGGCCGACGCCCACCTCGCTCATCGCATGGGCGACGATCTCGGCCGGGGGCAGCGTCATCGGCAGGTCGCTGTCCGGGTCGGCCAACTGCCCCAGCGCCAGGAAGCGGGCGCCGGGAATATGTCCATCCTCGAACCCGCGCCGCGCCGTTTCGCCGGTCGGATCGTCGAGGAAATAGGTGACGTCGAGGATGCGCACATCCGCCTCCCCCGCGATCGCGGCGAGGTTTTCCGGAGTGATGAGTGGCGGCATCCTATGCTCCTCGGTCGGTGGGTCCGTACCTAGGCGCGTTGGGGGCGAGGTCGCAAGTTGGAGAGGGGAACGGCGTGGCCTTCGACTTCGCTCAGGCTGAACGGAGGTGGTCGTGAACCCCTGCACTAAACCCCGTTCAGCCTGAGCGAAGTCGAAGGCAAAGGGAATCCCTCACCCCCGATCCAATCCCTTCAAAAACCCCGCCGCCTGCGCCCGAATCGCCTTCTGATCCTCCGCATCCATCCGGTTCCAGTTGCGGTACGGCATCGCCATGCGCGGATTGTCGCCGAAGCGCTTCTCATGCCGCGCCAGGAAATCCCAATAGAGCGCGTTGAACGGACAGGCATCCTCGCCCACCCGCTGCTTCACATCATAGCGACAATACCCGCAATAATCGGACATGCGGTTGATATAGGCGCCCGACGAGACATAGGGTTTGGATGCGATGATCCCGCCATCGGCGAACTGGCTCATGCCGACGACATTGGGCAGCTCGACCCATTCATAGGCATCGACATAGATTTCCAGGTACCAGCGATGCACCTCCGCCGGGTCCGCACCGATCAGGATGGCGAAATTGCCGGTGACCATCAGCCGCTGGATATGATGCGCATGCGCGGTGTCGAGCGTCTGGCCGAGCGCCTCGGCCATGCAATGCATGTCGGTCTCGCCGGTCCAGTAAAAGCCGGGCAAGGGCCGGTTCGCGCGCAGGAAGTTGTGCTCCACATAATCCGGCCCGACATGCCAGTAGAGCCCGCGCACATATTCGCGCCAGCCGATGATCTGGCGGATATAGCCCTCAACCGAATTGAGGCTGGCATGGCCATCCTCATATTCCGCTTCCGCCATCCGGCACAGCTCCAGCGGATCGAGCAGCCCGGAATTGATGTAGGGCGACAGGACCGAGTGCCAGAGCTGATGCTGGCCGGTCAGCATCGCGTCCTGATAATCGCCGAACTTGGGCAGGGCATGCGCCATGAACGCCTCGGCCTGTTGCTGTGCCTCCGTCGTCGTGGTCGCATAGGCGAAGCCCTCCAGCGAACCGGGATGATTGTCGAACCGCGCGGCGACCAGCTCCAGCACCTCACGCGTGATCCGGTCCGGCGCGAAGGCCAGCGGCTCAGGCGGCTTGTCCTTCTTGGGCGCGGGCTTGCGATTGTCGGCGTCGTAATTCCATTTGCCGCCCTCGGGCTTGTCGCCCTTCATCAGCAGCCCGGTCTTGCGTCGCATCAGGCGATAGAAAAACTCCATGCGGAGTTCCTGGCGGTCCTTGGCCCAGTCCTCGAACTCTGCTTGCGTGGCGATGAAGCGGGTGTCGGGGCGGATGTCGACGGGGATGCCGAACATCGTTTCCCACGCTTCCAGCATGGCGACGACGCGCCATTCGCCCGCTTGCGTGACCACGATCCGCTCGGGGTTGTGCCGTTCGACCGCCCGCGCGATTTCGCCCGTGAAGCTGCCGGCATTGTTCGGATCGTCGAGCTTCACATAGTCGACCGTCCAGCCCGCCTTTTCCAGCGCCTCGGCATGATGACGCATGGCGGACAGGATATAGGCGATCTTGGCCCTGTGATGGCGGACATAAGCGGTCTCGTCCTCCACCTCCATCATGAGCAGGACGGACGCTGTCGGGTCCGCGTCCTCCAACGCCGAGAGATTCATCGACAATTGATCGCCGAGAATGGGGATCAGCGTTGGCGATTTGGGCATGGCTGTCCTACATGGCCTTTCATGAAGCATCTCGGCCAGACCAGCGCGCTGCCCGCTTCCCCGGAAGAGGCGGTGCTCGATTATGTTCCCAACCCGCGCCCGGGGCGTACCTATCTGATCCGGTTCGCGGCGCCCGAATTCACCTCGCTCTGCCCGGTGACGGGCCAGCCCGACTTCGCGCATCTCGTCATCGACTATGTGCCGGGCGAGACGATCGTCGAATCCAAGTCGCTGAAGCTGTTCCTCGGCAGTTTCCGCAACCATGCCGGTTTCCACGAGGATTGCACCGTCGGCATCGGCGAGCGTCTGTTCGAGGAAATGAAGCCGGTGTGGCTGCGCATCGGCGGATACTGGTATCCGCGCGGCGGCATTCCGATCGACGTGTTCTGGCAGTCCTCCGCGCCGCCCGCCGATCTGTGGCTGCCCGATCAGGGCGTGGCGGGGTATCGCGGCCGGGGGTGAGGCATTCGCCTGGGGCGTCAATGACCTTAGCGAAAATGGCCCTGGGTTGCGTAGGAGAAGGGTGCCGCTCGTTGGAGATACAGGACGAAGACCGTATCTTGGCCGTCTCTGTTCGACGATGATGTGCCCATCATGCGATAACCCTGGCCCGCCAGCGATTCGATTGCTGCCATGTTGCTAATCGAATTCGAAAAATCGACCATGTCATCCCTGGCGTCACGATTCGCCGCGACGTTTTCATGCCTTCCGAAGACCTCGCATAACGTCGTGCCGCAATTGATCGTGATGGGCCCGCTGAGGGTCCGATGGCCGGGTGCTTGCGAATAGAATTGCCGCAATTGCGCTTCTGACTTGGCGGCCCATGCCTCGTCTCGGCGTTCGGCGCGCGCCCTCCTGTAAAGTGCCAGATGCTCTCCGAAACGATCGACCAGGGGTAGCACGTCGGCGGAAACCGCCTGCAGGCTGGCGCGCCTTGCGGTGTCTGCCTGTTCTTCCGGCGATGGGATCGGGCTGGGCAAGGGGGTAGGCGATGGGGGCGTGGCGATCGCCGGAACGCGCTTCGGGGCATCGGCGTGAATGACGGGGACTTCGCGGTCTGTCGGGACAGGCGAGGGCTCTCGCTTCAGTGCCAGATAGAAAATTCCCATAATGGCCATCAGTGCTGCCACGGCGGCAAAGATTTTGCCGAGCATCATACCAGCCCCCACGATCCGGAAACGACTCATGGGCCCAGCCATAGGTCTTGAATTTGTGTGTTCAACATCATCGACGTCGGTCTGGCCAAGTCAATATATTGGCGTAATCTGTCATGTTGCTGAGCCGCTTATCGAAATTTTATTTTGTGTTGCGACTTAAAGCGTTGGAAATTCGGATCTCTTGGGTCCGGCGAAGGCGTCGCTGTCGGACGCTCATCTCATCGGGGTTTTCACCCTACGGGGCGCAATTTTCGCCCCGAAACGTTTGCGGTGCAGCAAATTCGTAACACACACTGCAACTTTCGGGCCGACCGCGTGTTGGGCAGGCATGCAAGGGGAAGGGCAGCGCTCTGCCAAGCCTTTGCATTTCAAGGACATGCGATATGGCGGATGCGAACGGAACCGTGATCGAGCGACTGGCGCTGATTGGTAATTTTCTGCCCCGGCAATGCGGGCTCGCGACCTTTACCACCGATGTTTACACCGCCATGCGCGATCGGTTCCCCGAATTGGCGGTCGACGTCTATGCGATGGACGATCACCCCGGTCGTTACGCCTATCCGCCCGCCGTCACCGCCGCCATTCCGCAGAATGACCGCATCGCCTATATCGACATGGCGCGCCGGATCGAGGCGAGCGGTGCGCAGGCCATCTGGGTCCAGCACGAATATGGTATTTATGGCGGCGCTGCGGGTGAACATCTGCTCGCGCTGCTTGATCGCACGACGCTCCCCGTGATCGCGACGCTGCACACCGTCCTGGAAAAGCCCTCGGTCGATGAGCGCCGGGTGATGGAAGGGCTGCTCCGCCGCTGCGCCCGCATCATCGTGATGGCGGACAAGGGCCGCGATATTCTGCAGCGTGTCTATGGCGCCGATCCGCGCCAGATCGCGATGATCCCGCACGGCGTGCCCGACCGTGACCTGATCACCCCCGACACGCTCAAGGCGCGGTTCGGCTGGGAGGGGCGCAAGGTCGTGCTGACCTTCGGACTGCTCGCCCCCAATAAGGGGATCGAGACGATCATCGAAGCGCTGCCCGCCGTCGCCGCCCATCACCCGGAACTGCTCTACGTCATATTGGGCGCGACGCACCCGAACCTGATAGCGCATGAGGGGGAGGCGTATCGGGACCGGCTGAAAGCCCTGGCCGAGACGCGTGGAGTCGCCGGCAACGTCGCCTTTGTCGATGCGTTCGTCGATCATGACGACCTGATCGAGTATCTTCAGGCCGCCGATATCTACGCCACGCCCTATAACAACCCCGCCCAGATCACGAGCGGAACGCTGTCCTATGCGGTCGGTGTGGGCAAGGCGGTGATCTCCACCCCCTATGTCCATGCGACCGAGATTCTGGCGGACGATCACGGGGTGCTGGTCGGCTTTGGCGATGTCGAGGCCTTTGCCCGCGAGATCAACCGGTTGCTGTCCGACGAGACCGCGCGCAACCATCTGTCGCAGCAAGCCTATGCCCGTGGTCGCACGATGATCTGGCCGCGTCTGGCCGAAGCCGCGCTGGAGCAGATCGGGACCGCGATCACCGCACGTCCGCGCCGCTTGCCGGCCGACTATCGCCCCGCGATCAAGCCGCTGGCGGCCGACCTTTCCGCGGTCGAGCGGATGAGCGACTCGACGGGCATGTTACAGCACGCCATCTATTCGGTGCCCGATCGCCGCCATGGCTATTGCATCGACGACAATGCGCGGGCGCTGATCTTCATGACGCAGGCACCCGGCATCGATCCGGTCACCCGCGACAAATGGACGACCATCTACGCCTCGTTCCTGCAATATGCGTGGAATCCGGAAGCGCGTCGCTATCGCAATTTCATGCGCTTCGACCGTAGCTGGTGCGAGGATGTGGGGTCTGAGGACTCCAACGGCCGCACCCTCTGGGCATTGGGCGTCACCGCGCGCGATGCACAAATGGCCAAGCATCGCGACTGGGCGCAGATGTGGTTCGATGCGACCGCCTCGCTGGCGCTCGACCTGGGCTCGCTCCGGGCGCAGGCCTTTGCGATGCTGGGTGCCGCCGCCATGCTGGAAGCGCGACCGGGGCATCAGCTTGCCCGCGCGATCCTGGAAAAAATGCCCGATCTGCATCTGGCCCTGCTGGAGGAGGCGCGTCGGCCCGAATGGCAGTGGTTCGAGATCGTGCTCGCCTATGACAATGCCCGCGTGCCGCAGGCGCTGATCGAGGCGGGCCGGGCGCTCGGCCGTCAGGACCTGATCGATTGCGGCATTTCGACCCTGGAATGGATCGTCGCCAAACAGACCTCGCCCGAGGGACGGTTCCGCGCGGTCGGCAGCGAGAGCTTCGGTCGTCCCTATGCCGAGCCCTTGCAGTTCGACCAGCAGCCGCTGGAAGCGCAGGCGACGGTCGAGGCCTGTCAGTCCGCCTATGCCGCGACCCGCGACCCGCGCTGGATCAAGGAAGGCGAGCGGGCCTATGGTTGGTTCCTGGGCGTCAACGATCTCGACCTGCCGCTGGCGACCGCGAGCGATGGCGGCTGTTTCGATGGATTGATGCCGACCGGGCTCAACCGCAATCAGGGGGCCGAATCGATCCTGGCACTGCAATTGGCCAATTGCGCCATCGCTAACCTTTGCCAATCCGCCTCAACCATGGCAGGAGCCGATCGTCACATTGCCTGAAGCGCCGCACGCGCGACGGGGGATGGGGCGAGCGTTTTTGTAGAGTGGCGAGACGATAGCGCGATGGATTTGTTCAACCACCGGCTGCGGCTTCATGCCGATCCTTCCCGCGTCGTGGTCCGTCCTTTTCACATAGCCTGGGGCGGCGGCAACGGCGCGCCGCCCAGCCGGACCGAGCGTCTGGTCGGCGAAGTGCTGGCGATGACTCCTGAAGAGGCGCGGGATCAGCTCGAAACCGTGCTGAAGGATTTCGAGGCTCGCCACTGGCAGACGCGGCGCGTCTTCATGACCCGCTATGACCAGATCGAGGATCTGCTGAAGCTCGACGGGTCGAAGATCGGCGATGAGAAGCGTCAGTTGATCGGCGCCTATTTCTGCCACGAATATAGCTATGCCGCTGCCGCGCTGATGAACCCGTCGGCGGTGCCGCATTTCGACCAGACCGGTATCCAGCCGGGGTCGCAGCGTATCCTGATGTCGATGCGCGCGGTGGGGGAGGGACATATCTCCTCGGTCGCCTTCCGCGAAGGCATCATCAACGATCAGAACCAACTCCGGCTCGCGCCCGAGCCGCCCTTCGCGACGGCGACTGACGTGCATGGCTGGGGCGACGATCAGATGCCCAATGGCCCGGTCACGGTGCACCGTCACCGCGACTCGACGCTGTCGGGCACCGTCATCTTCCCGATCACCCAGGCCCAGTCCAAGGGGCTGGAGGATATGCGCATCGTCCAGTTCACCCATGACGATGGCGCGCTGGAGTGGATCGGCACCTATACCGCCTATGACGGCTCAGGCATCCAGTCCGAGCTGATGCGCACCCGCGATTTCCGCGCGTTCGACCTGGTGCCGATGACCGGCTCGGCGGCGCGGAACAAGGGCATGGCGTTGTTCCCCCGCAAGGTCGGCGGGCAATATATGATGATCGGGCGGCAGGACGGTGAGAATCTGTTCCTGCTCAAGTCCGACTCGCTGACCCATTGGGACGATGGCGAGAAAATCCTTACCCCGGTCTATCCGTGGGAGTTGGTGCAGATCGGCAATTGTGGCCCGCCCATCGAGGTGGACGAAGGCTGGCTGCTGCTGACCCATGGCGTCGGCGCGATGCGCAAATATTCGATCGGTGCCGCACTGCTCGACAAGAACGATCCGTCCAAGGTGCTCGGCCGGACCAGGCAGCCGATCCTCGCCGCCAAGGATCAGGACCGCGAGGGCTATGTGCCCAACGTCGTCTATTCCTGCGGCGCCATCCGGCACGGCGATTCGCTGTTCCTGCCCTATGGCATTGCGGACAGCTCGATCGGCTTTGCCTTTGTGAAGATCAGCGAGTTGCTGGCGGCGATGTGATCGTCTGGCGGCGCGTGTAGCGATACAGCGCCGCCACCAGCCCCAGGAACACCAGGGTTCCCCCGATAAGCGCGGGGGTGGCGAACCCGTCCCCGACCAGCGCCAGCGGCGCATCCGCATTGGTCAGGTAGACGATACCCGCAAAGCCCACGCCCCACAGGCTTTCGCCCACGATCAGGCCCGTCGCGGCGAGCACGCCCAGCCGCTCCGCCGTTTCGGGATTGGCACTGCGCCGCGCCCAGCGGTCATAAACATGGCCGATCGCGGCGCCCAGCACGACGGGCAGGGTGGCGGTCATCGGCAGGTAAATGCCCAACCCCACGCCCAACGGCGGCAGGCGCAGCCAGCCGAGCTTGCCAAGCACCTCGTCGACGACGATCACGCCAACGCCGACCAGTGCGCCGATTCCGATCATCGTCCAGTTGAGGTCGCCCCCCAGCACGCCCTTGGCCAGCGCCGAAATCAGCGCGGCCTGCGGTGCCGACAGCGCATTGGGACCGGCCCCTGGCGTGCCCGCAAAGCCTAGCGTCGCGTTGAGCAGGTCGAGCACCGGCGGGATGACCAGGCTGCCGAAGACGACGCCGATGATTAGCGCAACCTGCTGCTTCCACGGCGTCGCGCCGACCAGTTCGCCGGTCTTCAGATCCTGAAGATTGTCATTGGAGATGGTCGCAACGCCGAACACGACGCCCGTGACGATCAGCGCATAGGCGACCAAGGCCTGCGTCGTTTCCGGCGGCGTCCCGCGCCCGAACAGCCCGACGAGTAGTAGCGCGGCGGCGAGGACGGAGAGGATGCCGATTCCCGATACCGGGCTGTTCGACGCGCCGATCAGGCCCGCCATATAGCCGCAGACGGCGGCGATCACGAGGCCGATGAGCAGGATGAAGAGGAGGGCGCCGCCGATCAGCGCGACGCCCGACGCCGCCAGCGGCCCGCCCGCGATCACCGACCAGAGCAGCCCGGCAATCGGTATCAGCGTCGCCAGCGCGACGGCGGCCACGATCCCGATCGGCAGGTCGCGCTCGCCCACCGCCAATACCGCGCCATCGCGCCGCGCCGAGGCGGCGGCGAGCGAGGACCGGATGCCGCCGATGACCGGCCCGATGATCTTGATAAGCGTCCAGATCGCCGCCACGCCGATCACACCCGCACCCAGGAAGCGCACGTCGCGACTGAAGATGCCGCCCGCCCATTCCGCCACCGGCCCGGCCGACGGCGCCATGGCGGTCAGGATGGGCAGCGCCACCCACCAGCCGATGGCGATCCCCGCCAGCATCGCGAGGCCGACCGACAGGCCGACCAGATGCCCGACCCCGATCAGCGCGAAGGACAGCCCGCCGGCGATACCGGTCGCGCCCGCGCCGGTGCGGAACCAGATGGCCGCCTCGGCGACCGCCAGCTTGGTCTGGGTCAGGATCGCGAAACCGGCCGAGGCGATGGCGTTGACGATGATCAGGCGTAGCCCGATCGCACTCTCCGCCTCGCCCTCGCGGCTGCCCGCGCCGACCTTCAGCACCTCGGCGGCGGCGCGGCCTTCGGGATAGGGGAGGTCGGTGTCGACGACGAGGGCGCGGCGCAGCGGCACCGAGAACATGACGCCGAGAATACCCCCCGTCGCCGTAATCCCGGCGGTGAGTAGGTAGGGGAAGCCCTGCCACCAGCCGATCATGACGAGGCCCGGCAGCACGAAGATGATCGCCGCCAGCGTTCCCGCCGCCGAGGCGACGGTCTGGACGATATTATTCTCCAGCACCGAGCTGTTCGGCAGATAGCGCAGGATCGCCATCGAGATCACCGCCGCCGGGATCGAGGTGGCGAAGGTCAGTCCGACCTTGAGACCGAGATAGACGTTGGCGGCGGTGAACAAGAGGGTGATGACCCCGCCCAGCGCGATGCCGCGCAGGGTCAGTTCGGCGATGGGGCGGGAAGGCGTCGGCGTAAGGCTCATGCCCGCAGATGTGGCAGAGTGCGGCGCGCGCGCCTAGCGTTTCGTGTGCTCCGGCGTGCGTCTCGACTTTGCTGGGCGCGAATGGGGCGTGGGCTTGCCGTTGATCGACGGCGCACAATCCCACCTCCGTTCAGCCTGAGCGCAGTCGAAGGCCAAGGGGCTCCATTTCACTTGTCCACCCCGGCGAAGGCCGGGGTCCAGCCGCTATGATCTATCGACGGCGCTGTGTGACAGCCTACAATGCAGCGACCTGCTGCACGCCATACGCCCCGCCGAACCTGGACCCCGGCCTTCGCCGGGGTGGAGGCATGGCCCGAGGAAAGCGAGACCCATGGCCTTCGATTGCGCTCGGGCTGAGCGGAGGTGGGAGCGGCAAAGGTCGACGGACAGCCTACCCCCGGAACAGATTCCCCAGAACGCCGCGCACCACCGCGCCCATGATGCCGCCGCCACTGCTCGACCGCCGTCTTGCGCCACCGCCGAACACCTGCTTGCCGATCTCGTTGGCGACCTGTCGCCCGATCGACGAACTGGCCGAGCGCGCCGCGCTGGTCGCCATCTTGGCCCAGGGCGAGTTGGCCGCTGCGCGCTGCTCCGCGATGCGGGCGCGTTCGGCGTCCTTGGCGGCCTTCGCCTCGGCCTTGGCCGCTTGCGCTGCCTGCTTCTCGGCCTCGGTCGCCGCCTTGGCCTCGGCCGCAGCGGCCGCCGCTTCCTGCGTCTTGGCGGCGAGCAGTTCCTCGGCCGATTCGCGGTCGATGGCCTGATCATATTTCGTGCCAACCGCGTCGGTTTCGACCAGTATCTTGCGCTCCTCGGGCGTGGCGGGGCCGACCCGGCTGCGCGGCGGGGCGATCAGGGTGCGCTCGACGGGGGAGGGCGAGCCATCCGGCTGGAGCAGCGAAACCAGCGCCTCGCCCACCTTCAACTCGGTGATCGCGTTCGCCACATCGACGCCGGGATTGGCGCGGAACGTCTCAGCCGCCGAGCGTACCGCCGCCTGGTCGCGCGGGGTGAAGGCACGCAGCGCGTGCTGCACCCGGTTGCCGAGCTGCCCGGCGATCTTGTCGGGCACGTCGATCGGATTCTGGGTGATGAAATAGACGCCGACGCCCTTGGATCGGATCAGCCGGACGACGCGCTCGATCGTGTCGACCAGAGCCGGCGCGGCATCGTCGAACAGCAGATGCGCTTCGTCGAAGAAGAAGACGAGCTTGGGCTTGTCCGGGTCGCCGATCTCGGGAAGCTGCTCGAACAGTTCGGACAAAAGCCAGAGCAGGAAGGTGGCATAGAGCTTGGGGCTCGCCATCAACTGGTCGGCGGCGAGGATGTTGACGACACCACGCCCCGCATCGTCGGTGGCGATCAGATCGGCCAGTTCCAGTGCCGGCTCGCCGAAGAAATGCTCGCCCCCTTGGGTGCGCAACTGAAGCAGCGCGCGCTGGATCGCACCGACCGACTGCTTGGAGACATTGCCGTAGGTGGTCGTCAGTTCGTCCGCCCGCGCCGCACATTCGGCTAGCATCGCTTGCAGATCGTCGAGATCGAGGAGCAGCAGCCCCTCCTTGTCCGCGACATGGAAGGCGATGGTCAGCACGCCCTCCTGAGTCTCGTTCAGCCCCATCATCCGGGCGAGCAACAGCGGCCCCATCTCCGACACGGTGGCACGGACGGGATGGCCCTGGGTGCCGAACAAATCCCAATATTGTACGGGTGCAGCCTCATAGGCCCAGTCGGTCATGCCCAGTTCGGCGGCGCGCGCGGCAAAGGCGGCATGGGTCTTGCCCAGCGCCGATCCGGCCAGCCCCAGGCCCGACAGGTCGCCCTTCACGTCCGCGACGAAGCTGGGCACGCCGGCGCGTGAAAACCCCTCGACCATGGTCTGGAGCGTCACCGTCTTGCCGGTGCCGGTCGCGCCCGCGATCAGGCCGTGCCGGTTCGCCCGCTTGAGGTCGATCGCCTGCGGCTTGCCGCCGCCCATGCCGATGAAGATGCCGTCCATGGCCGGTATCTTATCGTGGTGGTTGGGGACGGGAATAGCAAAAGGGCCGCCGCACCTGGGAGATGCGACGGCCCTTTGACCGATCGGAAGAATGACCCTCACCCTTCCCTGTCCCGAGGGCCGAGGGAAGGGTGAGGGCGGGTCTTACTTGATGCGCAGCGGCATCAGGCGGTCGGCGATGCGGCCGCGGGTGATCTGCGCCAGCACCTGCGGGCGACCGGCGGCCTTGGCGGCGGCGACGATCTGCTGAAGGTCGGCCGCGCTGCGGACCGGCTGGCCGTTGATCGCCGAGATGACGTCGCCACGCTTCAGCTTGGAGGCGGCATCGCTCGACGGATCGACGGCCGCGACCACCACACCCTGCGTGCCCGGATCGACGTTGATCGCTCGTGCGATCGCCGGGGTCAGCGCCTGGACGGTCAGGCCCAGGCCACCACCGGCGGTCGGTGCGACCTGTGCGTCGTCATCGCTGTCCGGGAAGGCGTCCGAACCGTCACCCATCTGCGCGGCGAGCTGTTCGTTCGACGGACGGGTCGCGGCGGTCGCGGTCAGCGACAGCGGCTTGCCGTTGCGCAGCACCTCGAGCTGGACGCGGGCGTTCGGCTGAACATTGGCGACCAGATAGGACAGGGTCTGCTCGGGCGTCACCGCCTGGCCATTGACCTTGGTCACCACGTCGAAAGCGCGCAGGCCGGCCTTGGCGGCGGGGCCGTTCGGCTCGACCTTGGCGATGATCTCGCCCTGGCCCTTGGGAATGCCCAGCGACGCGGCGACGTCGTCGGTCACCGGACCGCCGATCTGCACGCCCAGATAGCCGCGCTCGATCTTCTCGCCCTTCATCAGCTTGTCGATGATCGGCTTGGCATCTTCCGCCGGAATGGCGAAGCCGATGCCGATATTGCCGCCCGACTGCGAATAGATCTGGCTGTTGATGCCGATGACGTTGCCGTTCATGTCGAACATCGGGCCACCGGAATTGCCCTGGTTGATCGCGGCGTCGGTCTGGATGAAGCGGTCGTTCGCACCGCCCTGACCGGTCACGCGGTGCACGGCCGAGACGATACCGGCGGTCACCGTGCTCGACAGGCCGAAGGGCTGGCCGATCGCCAGCACCCAGTCGCCGGGACGCGCGCGCGACGAATCACCGAAGCGGACGAAGGGCAGGTTGCTGCCCTGGATCTTCAGGACGGCAAGGTCGGAGGTTTCGTCACGACCGACGACCTTGGCGGTATATTCCTTGCGATCGTTGAGCGTCACCGTGATCGAGTCGACCGACGCGCCGGCCGCACCCGGTGCGATCACATGGTTGTTGGTGACGATATAGCCGTCGGGCGAGATCAGGAAGCCCGAGCCGAGCGAGGCGCCTTCACGCTTCTGCGGCTGCGGTCCCGCCTGGCCGCCGAACTGGCCGAAAAAGCCCTCGAACGGCGTGCCGGCGAACGGGTTCGCCTGCTGCTTCACGGTGATCGACTGCTTGGTCGAGATGTTGACGACGGCCGGCTGGAGCTTGGCGACCATGTCGGCAAAGCTCATCGGCGCGCCGGCACGCGGGGCGACCGCCTGGATCGCACCCGGCTCGTTCTGCGCGACCTGCGCGGTGCCGGGTTGCAGGGCCAGGGTGGCGGTCGCGCCGCCGAGGAGGAGCGCACTGGTAATGGCGTAGGCGTAACGCACTGGGCTGAGGTCCTCTCAATGAAAATTCAGTTTGACCGTGTCTTATTTGCCACGGTTTGGCTGAACGACGCTTGAATATGAACGAGCAGAAAGGCGGGAAAACCCGCTTATCGGCCCGGCGCGGTGAATTCCTTCAAATAGCTGTTGTTCGGCGACAGAATGATCTGGGTGCTCCCATGTTCCTGTGTGCTGCCGTCCGCGCCGAAGGTGTGACGATAGGACTGCATCGCACGGTAGAAATCATAAAAGCCCGCATCCTTGCCGAACGCCTGCGCATAAATCTGCGCGGCCTGCGCATCGGCATCGGCACGGACGATCTGGGCCTGTTTCTGCCCCTGCGCGGCGATGGTGATCGCCTCCTGCTGGCGGGCGGTCTGCATCCGGCGCAGCGCGCTTTCCAGCGGCGTGCCCTGCGGCAGTTCGGCTTCCTTGATGCGCACGTCGACGATCTGCACGCCATATTGGCGCGCGATCCGATCGAGCCGGACCTGGATCGCGTCCATCACCTCACCGCGCTCGGGGCTGAGCAGTTCGGAAAAGCGGCGCTTGCCCAGTTCGTTGCGCAGGGCCGAGCCGAAGATCGGACGCAACTGGTTCGCCACGCCTTCCTCGCTGCCGGCGGTGGCCAGCATCCGGCGGGGATCGACGACGCGGAAACGGGCAAAGGCATCGACATTCATGCGGAGCTGGTCGGTCGACAGCACCTGGGTATTCTCCAGGTCGAGGTCGAGCACGCGCTTGTCGACCCACACGATGCGGTCGATGAACGGGATGCGCGCGATCAGGCCCGCGCCGCTCTCGCCCAGCGTCTCACCGGGGCGATAGCCGTTGACGATCCGGCGGGGCTGCTCAAAGCGATAGACCACCGCCTGCTTCGTCTCGGGCACGATCGCGAAGGTCGCGGCCGCGACGATCACCGCGAGCAGCAGCGCGACACCCAGCACGATGGGATTGCGAAGGGTCAGGCCGTTCACTGGCCACCTCCCTGCTGAGCGGGCGCCGGGGCTGGGGTGGGGGCGGCGACCTCCGGCGGGGGCGGCGCGTTACGTCCGCCCTTGGCCAGCGGCAGATAGGGTACGACGCCCGGCGTCTCGACGATGGTCTTGTCCGACTTGGCCAGCACGGCCTCCATGGTCTCGTAATACATGCGCCGGCGCGTCACTTCGGGGGCCAGGCGATATTGTTCGTACACCTTGTCGAACTGCGCGGCCTCGCCCTGCGCGCGGGCGATCACCTGCTGCGCATAGGAGCGGGCCTGGTTGACGTTCGCGACGGCTTCCTGCTGGGCGGCGGTCACCTTGTTGAAGTCGTCGACGATCTGCGCGGGCGGCGTCGCCTGCTTGATCGCGACGCCCTGGATGCGGACGCCCGAATAATATTCGTTGAGGATCGACTGGGTCAGATCCTGCACCCGCTGCTCGATGCCCGTGCGGCCCGAACCCAGCGCCTGGTCGAGCGTGGTGTCGGCGATGACGGCGCGCATCGCGCTTTCGGCGGCGGCGCGCACGGTTTCCTGCGGCTGGGCCAGGCGGAAGGCGAAATCGCGCGGATTGGCGATGTCCCAACGCACCGAATAGGTCAGGTCGATGATGTTCTGGTCGCCGGTCAGCACCAGATTCTCGCCCGAGCCCTCGGGGAAATTCTCGGTGCGGATCTTCTGCACGTCCAGCACGCGGACGCTGGCGATCGGGGCGGGGGCGGTCAACTGGATGCCGGGCTCCAGGATACCGGTATAGCGCCCGAAATAGGTGACGACGCCGCGCTGCTGCGGGCCGATGGGATGGATCGAGGTGTAAAGCACCCAGATGCCGACCAGGATCGCGGCGCCGATCGCCCATAGGGTGCGACCGCCGGGCGCGCCGGGCAGGCCGTTGAAGCCGCCGCCCGATCCGCCCGGATCGCCGCCACCCGAACCCCGCGCCTTGCGGATGAACTCATCCAGCGCGGTCGGCTTGCCCGCGGCCTTGCGACCGCCCGGTGGCATCGCCCAGGGATTGCGGGGCCCACCATCGGAATCCTCACCGGACCCGCCCCAAGGGCCCTTCGGGGTATCGGCGGCAAGAATGGGGGGGCGTCGGAAGCGACCCGTCAGCTTTCTCATGTCCATCGTTATAGGAACGGTTCACCGACAAAAACAGTGCCAAGCGGCCGATGGCGTCCTATCTGCCCGCCTATGAGCATGATCGATACGGTGAAGGCGGCGGTGGCCGCGGTGGCGGGCAAGCGCGCGAACGTGCGGATGGAAGGCGCCAAGGCGGGTGTCGTGCTCGACGCGACGGGGCTTGACGGCGCGGATCGCCACGCGCTGGAAGAGCAGGTCAAGGCCGCCGCGATGCAGCCCGGGGTGGAGGATGTCCGCATCGTCCTGACCGCCGAAAAGCTGGAACGCCGGATCATCGCGGTGGCCAGCGGCAAGGGTGGGGTGGGCAAGTCGACCCTGTCGGCCAATTTGGCGATCGCGCTCGCTCGCATGGGGCGCAAGACCGGACTGGTCGATGCCGATATCTATGGCCCCTCCCAGCCACGCCTGATGGCGGCCGAGGGGGTGAAGCCCGTCGCGCAGGACGGCAAGCTGCAGCCGGTGCCGACGCCTTATGGCGTGCCTTTGCTGTCGATGGGTCAGTTGGTCGAACCGGACAAGGCGATTGCCTGGCGCGGGCCGATGGCGGCGGGTGCGCTCAGCCAGCTGGTCGACGGCGATTGGGGCGCGACCGACACCCTGGTCCTCGACCTGCCGCCCGGCACCGGCGACGTGCAGCTGACCATGGTGCAGAAGCATCGCCCGGCCGGCGCGGTGATCGTCTCCACCCCGCAGGACCTGGCGCTGATCGATGCACGGCGCGCGATCGACCTGTTCCTGAAGGCCGGCGTGCCGATCATCGGGCTGGTCGAGAATATGGCGGGCTATTGCTGTCCGCATTGCGGCGGCATCTCGGACCCGTTTGGCTCGGGCGGCGCGGAAGCGGCGGCGGCCGAGCTGGGCATTCCCTTCCTGGGCCGGGTGCCGCTGACCATCGCGATTCGCACCGCCTCCGATGCGGGGCAGCCGCCCGCGGCCGGCGCGGACGATGCCGTATTCGGCCCGATCGCGGCCAAGGTCGCCCACTGGCTGGAACGGTCCACGCCGGGCGCATGAAACCAGGGGCGCGGCGGGACGTTTGACCTCGACCATCCGCCGCTTCTGCTCATGGGACCGGACCGGCGGCGGGCGAAGAGGATAGCCGATGCCGTTGACCGCCGATGAGGATATCCGTGCGCTGCTGACCAATGCGCGCACTATTGCCATGGTCGGTGCCTCGGACCGGCCCGACCGCCCCTCTTATGGTGTGATGAAGCGGCTGCAGGATCATGGATATCGCGTGATTCCGGTCAATCCGCAGATCACCGGCGAGCATATTCATGGCGAGTTCGTGTTTCGCGAACTGGGCCAATTGGGCGATCCTATCGACATCGTCGATATCTTCCGTCGATCGGACGCGGTCGAGCCGATCGTGGAAGAGGCGATCGCGATCGGGGCCAAGGCCATCTGGATGCAGTTGGGCGTCGTCAACGAGGCCGCCGCCGCGCGCGCCGAGGCGGCGGGGCTGAAGGTGGTCATGGATCGCTGTCCCGCGATCGAAATTCCCCGGCTTGGCATCCCGCCGGTCCAAGGCGCATGATCGTCCGATAAGTCAGGCAAGAGGGGAGAGAAAGGATGGTTCCGTTTCTGCTGCTGCTGGCGGGTTCGCCCTCGGGTCAATCGGTGGCGCTGCCGCGTCTGACACCGGCCTGCACAGTCACGACTTGCCCGCCGGTGCATAAGCGGTCGCCCTATCGTCTGGCCCAGGACAATCCGATGCCGATCGATTCCAAGGCTCGTGCCTTTGCCGATGACGGCACCTATTGTGCGGTGGTCGGCGACAAATATTGCCGCAGCAAGCCCCGCACCCTGCTGCGCGAGTCGATCGACCGCTGAAGCGGTTCCAATCCCGCTGGCATTGATCCGTCGAAAGGGGCATCATCCCGCCGCGATGACCTGACGCCGGGAGGACTGCCATGTCCGGGACGATGTCGACCCTGTTGCTGACGATGGCGATTCAGTCGCCGTCCGTTGAAGTCCCTTCGGTGGACGCGATCGTCGCGAACACGCGCCGGTTGACCGCCGTCGAGCGACCTTGCGTCTACGACCGTAACAGCACCGACATCACCGTTTGCGGCCGCCGCAACGCGGACCGGTTCCGCGTACCCTTCGCTCCCGCGCCGGAACCGGGCGATCCGAAGAACGAGGCGGTCATGACCGAGCGGACCCGATTGCTCGCGCGCACCACGCCGATCGACGAGATGTCGCCGTTCCTGGTGGGCGGCGGCTTCACCGGCGTGACGATGGACACCAACCCCCGCGACCATGGCCCGACGCTGCGCAAGCCGGCCCCGTGAGACAAAGGACCGCCCGATGCTGCCCCTGTTGCTGATCGCCCTGCAGGCCGCGCCCGCCACCCCGCCGCCACCGGGCACCGAGCGTTTCTCGATCCTGTTGCAAGATCCCTGTCCGCCTTCGGCCGGTACCCGGGAGGAGGTCGTCGTCTGTGGGCGGCGACAGGCCGATGATCGGTTGCCCTTGAAGGACGATACCCCGCCCGACCGGCCGATGCCGTCCAATCCCGAACTGACCGGGATCGGTGCCTTGCGTGCGGAGGCGACACCCTGTGCGGCTGTCCAACGCGGATGCCAGGTCGGCTTCAACCTGCTCGGCCCCGCGCTGCTACTGGCCAATGAGGCGCGGATCGGGATCAGCAAGCTGGTCGACAAGTCGCGCGACAAGAGCAACCGCCTACCCATCGCGCTAGACGGTCCGGCGCCAGCCGGGCACCTCGAACCCTGATCCTCCCCGGTGGGGGGGGCATGCGCAGCATGGTGAAGGGGGATTGCCACGAAAAACGTCCCTAGTGGAAAGCCCCCTCCGTCAGGACTGCGCCCTGCCACCTCCCCGTACGGGGGAGAATTTAATTCAGCCCTGATCCGCCCGCACCACTTTACGCCGCGCACGCGCCGAGAGGGGCGGGGTGAACCAGTCGGTCAGCGTCAGCCCGGTCGCCGACATGGCCCGTAGGACCACCTGACCGGCGGCCCGCGCATCGCTCAGTGCATCGTGATGGCGATGCTCCAGTTCCAGAAACGCCGCCAGCGTATTGAGTTTGTGATTGGGAAGTTCGGGCCAGGCCCGCCGCGCGATCGTCACGCTGTCCAGCCAGCGTGCCGCGATCGGGGGCAGCGCGTCCCGTTCGCAGGCACGGCCCAGCGCCCCCTTGTCGAACCCCGAATGCGCCACCGTCACGCGCCCGCCCAGATGCATCGCCAGTTCGGGATGAAGTGCCGCAAAGGTCGGCTTGCCCAGCACATGATCGGCGGTGATGCCGTGAATGCCGATATTGAAGCTGCTGAAATCGTCGCACGGGTCGACCAGCGTCTCATAGGCCAGCACCTCGACCCCCGCCGCATAGCCGACGATGCCGATCTGGCAGATGCTGCTGGTGCGCGAACAGGCGGTTTCGACGTCGATGACCACGAAATCAGGGGAAGTCATGCCGGCCTTCTTAGGGGCTTGTCGGCATTTGAGCAATAAAAGGTCCTTCAGCGGCTCGACAGCGACCGTTTCTATCCGCTACCGGCCGGGTCTTACGAACGCTCCGGAATATGGGAAACGAAGATGGGCGACGCATTGCGGGTGGCTTTGGCGGGACTGGGCACGGTGGGGGGCGGCGTCATTCGCCTGCTCGATGCGAACCGTGACCTGATTACCCGGCGTGCCGGTCGCCCGATCGAGATCGTCGCCGTCTCCGCGCGCGACCGGACCAAGGATCGCGGCGTCGATCTGTCGCGCTTCGAATGGGTGGACGACACCGCCGCGCTCGCTTCGCACCCGAACGCCGATGTGGTGGTCGAACTGATCGGCGGGTCGGACGGCCCGGCGCTGACGCTGGCCCGCACCGCGCTCGATGCCGGGCGGGGTTTCGTCACCGCGAACAAGGCGATGCTGGCGCATCACGGGCTGGAACTGGCGCAAAAGGCGGAGGCCTCGAACGCGGCGCTGAAGTTCGAGGCGGCGGTGGCGGGCGGCATCCCGGTCATCAAGGGGCTGCGCGAGGGCGCGGCGGCCAACGCCATCGCGCGTGTCTATGGCATCCTCAACGGCACCTGCAATTTCATCCTGTCCAAGATGGAGGCCGAGGGCCGCGACTTCGCCGAGGTGCTCGCCGAGGCGCAGGCGCTGGGCTATGCGGAGGCCGACCCCAGCTTCGACATTGACGGCGTGGACGCGGCGCACAAGCTGTCGATCCTGGCCGCCATTGCCTTCGGCACACAGCCGGCGTTCGGCGATGTCGCGATCGGTGGCGTGCGCCATGTGCTCGCCGCCGATATCGCCCAGGCGGCGTCGCTCGGCTACCGGGTGCGGCTGGTCGGCGTGGCGGAGGAAGGGGCGAACGGCCTGTTCCAACGGGTGCATCCGCATCTGGTGCCGCTCGATCATCCGCTGGCGCATGTCACTGGTTCGACCAATGCGGTCGTGGCGGAGGGCAATTTCGTCGGCCGCCTATTGTTCCAGGGCGCGGGTGCGGGCGATGGCCCGACCGCCAGTGCGGTGGTCGCCGATCTGATCGACATCGCGCGCGGCGAATATGGCGCGTCCTTCGCCATGCCCGCGCATGAACTGATCCCGGCGCCCAAGGCCGATAGCGGCGAACGGCGCGGGCGCGCTTATCTGCGCTTCACCGTGCAGGACAAGGTCGGGGTGCTGGCGGAGATCGCCGCCGCGATGCGCGACGCCGGCGTGTCGATCGAAAGCCTGATCCAGCGCGGCGAGGCGGCCGATGGCGGCGTGATGATCGCGATCGTCACTCATGAGGGGCCGGAACGGTCGGTGGAGCAGGCGCTGGAGCGGCTGCGCGGGAGCCAGAGCCTCGTCGGCCAGCCGCTGCTGATGCATATTCTGGGATGATATGGATTCCTCCCCTGGAAGGGGAGGGGGACCAGCGAAGCTGGTGGAGGGGTGTCACCGCTGGCCGTGATACCCCTCCGTCAGTCCTACGGACTGCCACCTCCCCTTGCAGGGGAGGAATAGGTTTTGGCTTACTTCTTGATCAACCCGATCTCGACCAGCCGCTCGTACAGATAGTCGTGCGCCGTGATCGGCGTCGGATAGCGGTCGGGATTCTCCGCCGTCACCGTCCCCGGCAGCGTCTCGATCAGGAAATCGGGCGCGGGGTGCAGGAAGAAGGGCATGGAATAGCGCGAGAAGCCGCGCCGCTCGACCGGCGGGTTGACGACGCGGTGGGTGGTCGAGGGCAGGACATGGTTGGTCAGCCGCTGCAGCATGTCGCCGACATTGACCACCATCGCGCCCTCGGGCGGACGGATCGCCAGCCACTCGCCGGAGTCGCGGTCGAGCAGTTCGAGACCCGCTTCCTCGGCGCCGAGTAACAGGGTGATGAGGTTGATATCCTCATGCGCGCCGGCCCGCACACCCTCGGCATCCGCCGGGATCGGCGGATAATGAAGCAGGCGCAGGACCGAATTGCCGTCCTTCACCGCCGGATCGAACCAGTGGGGATCGAGCTTCAGATGCCGGGCGATCGCCGAAAGCAGCCGGTCGCCCGCCCGGTCGAACGCGCTGAAGAGTTCGAGGAAATCGTCGCGAAACCCCTCGGGCCGATCGGGCCAGATATTGGCGGGCATTCGGTCGGCATAAGCGTGCCCCTCGGGCAGTTCGCGGCCGACATGCCAGAATTCCTTCAGGTCGACGACCTTGGCATCCTTGGCGATCTCGGTCTTGAACGGGGTATAGCCGCGCGCGCTGCCGCCGCCGGGGACGTGATAGCCGCGCTTCTCCTCCTCGGGCAGGTCGAACAGCGCCTTGGTCTGGGCCCAGGCGCGGTCGATCAGTTCGGCGGGCACGCCGTGATCCGCGACGATCGCAAAGCCGAACCGCTCGAACGATCCGCCCAGCGCGGCGGCGAAACCATCGGGATCGCGGTCCTGATCGGCGAGGCTGAGCGTCGGAACCTCGGCGGAGCGAGTGTCGGTCATGGCGTGATGTCCAGAAAATCTAACAAACTGTCATCTATATAGCGCCGCCGTCACCCCGGAACAGGCCGAGTTATCCGCCCAGCGTGATCGTCCCCGTCGATTGGTTGCCCCCTGCCGAGCGCAGGTCCAGCCGGAACGGCTTTTCCTCCGCCGTCTTGCCGACGATCGCGCCGCCCTGGTCGGTCAGGGTGAAATCGGCGTCGCCCATCTTTTCGCGGAACCAGCCACGCACCGTGGCGGGATCGGCCGGGCTGTCGAAGGTCATGGTAAAGGCCTTGTCGCGGCCATTGCCGACATCGACGTTGCGGATCTTCGAGCCGGGATAGAGATGCACCCCGTTCAACTCGAAATTGTCCGCCTCCAGCGACATTTTGGGCAGCTTGAACGCCCCGGAAAAGCCGGGCAGCGCCAGCTTCACCTCGCCCGACTTGCCATCGACCGCCGCCAGCGTCTGCCCGTCCGAACTGTTGATCGAAATCGACGTCCCTTCGGTCGGCCGATCGCAAGCGGACAGGGCGAGGGCGGCGAGCAGGGGGAGGGCGGTTCGAGAGACCATGGTCATCGCGGCAAACTCCGTAATCTATCAAGATCATTGATAACCGAGAGATGTGATCATCCGTTGCGCGCGCTGACGGTGGGATGAACGTCCTGACCGGTTGCGCCAATCGGTCAGGGTAATCGGCGCTTGGAACGCAGCGATCAGAAAGGCGTTGTCAAAATCCGAGTTTGGGGGAGCTTTATGCGTTACCTAAAGCTTGGTCAGCATGGCGATGACGTTCGTGCGCTTCAGAACAAGCTGAAGACATTCGTACCTGAGATCCAAGTCGATGGACGCTCTGGCCCGAAGACGGAGCGGGCCGTGCGCGTAGCGTAGCGCCGGCTTGGGTTATTCCCACCAGACGGCATAGCGGGGCCTAAGACGTTGGCAGCGTTGTTTGCTCGGACACCCGTCAAAGCCAACAAAACTGAACAACCGTCTCCGGTAACCCAGATGATGGGCGCGTTAAGGGCTGTGGAAGAAGCCATACTGGCGTGGGTCAAAAAGCAGTTCGCCGGACCCCAGACCGTGCCAGCCTCCATTCGACCCGCCGTGCAGCCCGCTTTGCGTCGGGCTGAGCATCAGCCGGTTCCAACGGGTACGGTCAGCCCTGTCGCTGGCATGCGGGCGTCGGCGCGGGGGCGGCTCTTCATTATCCGCCATGAAGCGCAGCCTGGGGTCAGCAATCGCCTTCATCACCCCAGTATGGGGAGTGGCGTTACACTTGGGCCCGGATATGACATGAAAGACCGTAGCCGGGCCCAGGTCGCTAATGATCTGAAGGCCGTATTCGGGGTCGATCCGGCCGCGGCTGATCGAGTTGCCGAAGGTGCAGGGAAAAGTGGCCAAGCGGCACGTGATTTCGTCCGCGTCAACAAAGATGCCATCAGCCTGTCCGACACGCAACAGGCCGCGCTGCTCGCCAATATCATCGGTCATTACGAAAATATGGTGCGACGCGCGATCAAAATTCCTTTGCATCAATATGAGTTCGATGCGCTGGTTTCCTATGCCTATAATCCCGGCGGTGGATGGAGAAAGACCACTGCTCTAATAAATCAGCCTCGTCCGAAAGACGCTGCCGTCGAACTGTCGAAGCACGTCTATTCCCGAGGGCGGAGGATCAAAAGTCTGGTTGAGCGCCGAGCTGCGGAAACGCAGATGCTTTTATATGGGGAATATCATTGATGACCATGGGTTTGGCCTGCGGCGCGGCCGCGATGCTACTGTTGTCGGGATGTGGTTCTGCCTCTGATCAGCCCGGAAATGTCACGCCGGTGGAGCGTCCGGCCGAGGAGCAAGTCGATACTCCGCCGATGGCATCGGCTCGCTCGACACCGCCAGCCTCGTCGGCCACGGCTGTCGATCAGAATTTTGCACGTCAGTTGGCGACTTTATTGGTGGGACACGTGACCTTGGATGGCGCCGCCGTGACGGAGGTGTGGGCAATCGACAAATGCCATACGACGTTCGTGACGGCGAAAGGCGACACGATCATCGATTGGACCAAGGTGGGCAACCTTGCGCCACGCGACGAGAATGGGCGGGAAATCAATCGGCTGCCATCCGCGACCGGGTGGCATGACATGTCTGTTCCGCTCGGCGAATTGCCCGAACCGGCAGGCAATGTCGCCAATCGTTCCAGCGGTGCGTTCGGGCAACTCGCGACCGAATGTGGCTGATCGGCGCCAGCCAGCACGGTGTCGTATAGCTCTGGCGGATTGAAATGACGCCTCCGGGATTTTGTCTCGACGCTATTCGATTCGCCGTTATGCGGCGTTGGCGTCACGCGTTCCGCTTTACCGGTTCCCCTGCCTGCCGATCATCCCTATGTGGCAGTCATCATGTCCGAATCCCGTTCCGCTGATCCGGTGATGTCCGTCGCCGCCGAACCCCCTGGCGCGCCGATCGGTTTTGTCGAGTTCGTCCTGCTGATCGCGGCGCTGATGGCGTTGACCGCGCTCGGGATCGATTCGATGCTGCCCGCGCTTCCCGCGATCGGCGAAGCGCTGAACGCGTCGCCCACGGCCCGACCCTTCGTCGTCACCGCCTTTCTAATCGGGTTCGGCGTGGCGCAACTGGTCCATGGGCCGCTGGCCGATCGCTATGGCCGGCGGCGGGTGCTGATCGTCGCGCTGGTCATCTATATCATCGCCAATGCGGCGGCGGCGGTGGCGGGCAGTTTCCTGCTGCTGATGGTCGCGCGGGTCTGTGCCGGCGCGGCGATCGCGGCGACGCGGGTGGCGACGGTCGCGCTGGTCCGCGACTGCTATCATGGCCGTGCCATGGCGCAGGTCATGTCGATCGCCTTCATGGTGTTCATGGTCGTGCCGATCCTGGCGCCGGCCTTTGGCGAGCTCGTGCTGCTGTTCGGCAATTGGCGGCTGATCTTCTGGACGATCGCCGCGCTGGCGGGGCTCGTCCTGATCTGGTTCGCGGTGCGCATGCCCGAGACACTGGCGCCCGAGGCCCAATTGCCCATTTCGCTCAGCCGGATCTGGAGCGGGTGGCGCGAAACCGCGACGGACCGGCTGTCGCTGGGCTATACGCTGGCGGCGACCGCGCTGATGGCGGCGCTCTATGGCTATCTGAACTCGATCCAGCCGATCATGGCGGTGACCTTTGGTCGCGAGAAGCTGCTCGCGCTGATCTTCGCGACGACCTCGATGACGATGGCGGCGGCCAATCTGCTCAACTCGCGCATCGTGATGCGGCTGGGCACGCGCCTGATCAGCCATAGCGCGGTGTCGATCCTGATCGTCGTATCAGCCCTCCACTTCGCGCTGATCGTGCTGGGGGTGGAGACGCTGGTCGCCTTTGCCGTGTTGCAGGGGATCACCATGGCCTGTTTCGGCTTGGCAACCTCCAACTTCTCGGCGATGGCGATGGAGCGGATGGGCCGGATCGCCGGTACCGCATCCAGCGTGCAGGGTTTCGTCAGCGTCACCATCGGATCGGTGATCGGCGCAGGGATCGGCCAGGCCTTTGACGGCACGGCGGGACCTTTGGTCCTGGGGTTCGTGCTGGCCGGGCTCGTGGCGTTCGGCGTCGTCTTCGTGACGGAACGCGGGCGTATGTTCCGTCCGCTCTGACCCCGCTTACGCCCGTCGCATTCGGGCCGGGGAACCGGCCGGAGCCCCGCGCCGTTCCACCCTCGGTATCGAGGACAGGAGGCAAGGATGGGCGGACATCAGGTTCCCAGCCAGGGACCCGGCGACGACGGATGGGACGAGGAAGGCTATGACGAGAGCCAGCGCGCCGAAATCCTGGAAGTGACGCGCGACGGCCCCAGCGACGGCGTGCTGCTGACCGATATCGAACCCGATCTGGGCGACGACAGCGTCGAGGACGAGCCGATCGACGAAATCGACATGGATTCCGAGGAGGTCGGCGAAACCGATGCCTCGGTCGACATGGATGAAGAGGATATCGACGAGGACGATCTTCAGGAGGATTTCGAGGACGATCGCGTCGCCGATGGCGATATCGACGAAGCCGACGATACGGCATTGCGGCCATGAACCGTCTGCCCGTCGCCCTGGCGGCGGGCGGGATCGTGCTGGTCGGTTGCTCGACCATGCCCGACCCGCGTGCCGGCCTGCCGCCCATGATGTCGACCAGTTTCCGCTGCGAAAATGGCAGTCGGTTCTGGGTGCGCTTCGACAATCGCGATGACAGCGTCTTGATGCGGATCGATGATCTGGAACTGCGTCTGGAAGGGCAGCGGGTGGCGTCGGGCATCCATTATGCCGGCGTCGGACATGACCTGCGCGGCAAGGGCGATGCGGTAGTTTTGACACGGCCCACCGGCGAGTCGCTTCGCTGTACCGCAATCCGATAAGGCGAAAATCGATTTCGCGGCGAAAAAACGGCACAAAAGTGCGATTGCCGCATTCTGCCCGCAATTGGTTCATCTAGGTGACAGGAACTGTGGCTTCGCGGCAACAGCTCGGTATAAGACGACCGAAAGTGACACTTCTGTGCAACCGCGAACGGTTTTGCCGGTTAAGCGGGCCTGGGCTGAGCGGTTCGATCCGCCGCCCCACATAGAATAAGAGAAGGGTATCTCACATGCGTAAGCTTTCCCTCGTCGCCGCTGCGGCGGCCGCGTTCGTTGCCGTGCCCGCCATGGCGCAGGACATGAACACCACCACCGACACGACGGCACCTGCCGCCGACACCGCGACCGCTCCCGATGGCACCCGCGCCTTCGGTATCGAGCCGTATGTCGCGATCATGGGTGGTTGGGAGCAGTTCGATCGCCAGTCGGTCGCCGGCATCCCCGCGCAGCCCAAGGGCTACAACCTGGACGGCGCGCTGGTCGAGGGTATCGTCGGCTTCAACGTGCCGCTGGGCCCCGTGTTCGTCGGCGCCGAGGGCGCGGTCGCCAAGGGCGTGTCGGGTGACATCGACTGGCAGTATGGCGCCTATGGCCGCGCGGGCTTCCGTGCCGGTGAGAGCGGCCTGTTCTACGGCAAGGTCGGCTATCGCTGGAACAACTTCCACAACTTCGCTCCGGGCGTCGCTGGCGACCTGAAGCGTGACTATCACGCGACCGTCTACGGCGTCGGCGCCGAAGTCGGCCCGAAGGACATCGGTCTGGGCGGCCTGACCGGCAACTCGGGTCTGCGTCTGCGTATGGAAGTTTCGACCTTCGACAACGCCCACTCCTTCCGTCCGATGGCGGGTGTGGTCGCACACTTCTGATCCCTCTCGGATCCAGTTGGCTTAAGGTGGCGGGGTTCGGCAGCAATGCCGGGCCCCGTTTTCCTTTTGGCGTCGGCTTCCCATATCACGAACGATGGTCGGACGGGTAAAGCGAAAGGCGGGGCTGGCCGCAGCCGCCGGGCGGTCGGAACCGGGGGAAACGCCGGCCTGTGCGCTATGCGGCCGGCCGCTGGGGGTGAAGGTGGAATGGCACCACCCCGTGCCCAAGAGCGAAGGCGGGCGTGAGACGGTGCCGGTCCACCCCATATGCCATCGCACGATCCATGCGACGCTCACCAATGCGCAACTGGCGCAGGACTATGCGGACTTCGCGGTGCTGCGTGCGCATCCCGATATGGCGCGGTTCCTCCGCTGGATCGTAGGCAAGCCGGCGGATTTTCATGCGCCGACGCGGGCAGCGCGGTAGGCTGGGTTCACGCCAAGAGATTTTGTTCGCGCAGAGGCGCAGAGGATGCAGAGAATAAGAAGGACGGGAGAACAATCTCCCCATTCCCCGTTCAGCCTGAGCATAGTCGGAGGCCAAGGGCGCTATGGGGCGATGGTTTCCCTTGGCCTTCGACTACGCTCAGGCTGAACGGATGTAAGGACGATCGTCCTTCTGCCCTTCTTATTCTCTGCATCTTCTGCGCCTCTGCGCGAATCCAACCTTCTTCGCGCTATCGCGCCATCGCGTGAAACAAAAAAGGGCGGACCGAAGTCCGCCCTCTCGAAGATCACTCCGCCGCGACGCCTGCGGCCGAGAACATGTCGCCGGTTTCGCTCGCCTCTTCGTTGGCGGCCTTGCCGGTCTTGGCCTTTTGGCGCTTGTCGAACGCGTCCCACACGTCGTTCCACTGGCCGCGCGTCGCCGCCTTGGAATATTCGGTCGCGCGCGTCTCGAAGAAGTTGGCATGTTCCACGCCGTTGAGCAGCGGCGTCAGCCAGGGCAGGGGATGCTCGTCGATCATATAGATCGGCTTCAGCCCTAGCTGGCCCAGACGCCAGTCGGCGATGTAGCGGATATATTTCTTGATATCCTTCGCCGTCATGCCGTTCACCGGGCCCATTTCGAACGCCAGGTCGATGAAATTGTCCTCCAGCCGCACGGTCGTCTGGCACTGGTCGGCGATATCGTCTTTCACCGCCTTGGTCAGGCACTGACGCTCCTTGGTAAAGGCGTGGAAGAGCTGGATGATGCCCTCGCAGTGCAGCGACTCGTCGCGCACCGACCAGGTGACGATCTGGCCCATGCCCTTCATCTTGTTGAAGCGCGGGAAGTTCATCAGCATCGCGAAGGAGGCGAACAGCTGCACGCCCTCGGTGAAGCCGCCGAACATGGCGAGGGTGCGGGCGATATCCTCGTCATTGTCGACGCCGAACTTCTGCAGATAGTCGTGCTTGTCCTTCATCTCGGCATATTCGAGGAAGGCGCCGTACTCGCTCTCGGGCATGCCGATCGTGTCGAGCAAATGGCTGTACGCCGCGATGTGCACCGTCTCCATGTTGGAGAAGGCGGTCAGCATCATCTTGACCTCGGTCGGCTTGAACACCCGGCCATATTTCTCATGATAGCAGTCCTGCACCTCGACATCGGCCTGGGTGAAGAAGCGGAAGATCTGGGTCAGCAGATTGCGCTCATGATCGGTCAGCTTCTGCGCCCAGTCGCGGCAATCCTCGCCCAACGGCACCTCTTCGGGCAGCCAGTGGAGCTGTTGCTGGCGCTTCCAGAACTCGAACGCCCAGGGGTATTCGAAGGGCTTATACTGTTTGGAGGCTTGGAGAAGAGGCATCGGGGTTACTCCGGATACGAATAGCGTGAAGAGGGTGAAGGCCGGTTCAGCCGCTGCTGGCCCAAGAGCGCAAAGCGGTGGCGAAACCGGCGAGAATGATCCCGCCCATGACGAACATGGTGCCCGCGATCAGCCGGGCATAGCGCCCTTGGTCCGATCGGGGGGTGCGAAGCTGGAGCAGCAGGGTTGCGCCGATCCCGGTTAATATGGCTGCAACGGCGTACATGATCGCAGCCCCCGTCATGCGACCATTTCCAACGTGGCGCGTTCCGAAACCGAACCCAACACAGGAGACTGAAAATGGTCGATGTCAGCCAGATCAAGGAACATGCGGAAGTCATCGGTGCGGACGGTGTCCATGTCGGCACCGTCGACCACGTCCAGGGCGACCGCATCAAACTGACCAAGAATGACAGCCCGCAGACCCAGGACGGGCAGGGCGCCAAGCACCATTACCTGCCGATCGGCCTGGTCGCGGAAGTCGAGGGCGACAAGGTCCGCCTGTCGGCGACCGCGCAGAACGCCGTCGACCAGTTCGAAGAGGCGGAGTGAACTTCTACTCCCTCTCCCCCTGTGGGAGAGGGAGGGGCTCGCGGCCACAGGCCGTGGGAGGGTGAGGGGGCCGTCCATCACGGGCGGCCCTTTTGCTTATGCGCGATCCGCGCGCCGATCGCCGCCACGACGCCGTCGAGGTTGGACATCATATCGGCATTGGCGAAGCGGATCACGTCATAACCTTCATGTTCGAGGAAGCGGGTACGTGCGGTGTCGCGCTCCGGCTTCATTGCGTGGTCGTCACCATCGAGTTCGACGATCAATCGGACCGCGTGCGAGCAGAAATCCGCGTGGTACGGGCCCATCGGAACCTGACGGCGGAATTTCATGCCCGGCAACGCCTCGCGCAGTGCTCTCCACAGGCGGCGTTCGGGCTCGCCTGCATTTCGGCGCAGTTCACGCGATCGGGTGACTGTGGCGGCGGGAAGCAACTGCCTTTTGGTCAGGCCCTGGGCGTTACCCCTCACCCTTCCCACGGCTTTTGGCCGCGGGCCCCTTCCCTCTCCCACAAGGGGAGAGGGAGGATCGGAGGAATGAGGGGCCATGGCGCGACCTTCCCGTCAGGCGATCCAGCTTGGCTCCTGCTTCACTGACACGCCAAGCACTCATCATAATCGGTCGTCTCGCCGATCTCGAACTTGGGCGCGCTGATCGTATTGTCCGCCTCGACCCCACCCGAACCGGCGAAGCCCGCGCGCTGCACCGACTTGGAACGGAGATAATAGAGCGACTTGATGCCCAGCTCCCACGCGCGGAAGTGGAGCATGAGGAGGTCCCACTTTTCCACGTCGGCCGGGATGAACAGGTTCAGCGACTGCGCCTGGTCGATATAGGGCGTGCGGTCGCCCGCCAGTTCGAGCAGCCAGCGCTGGTCGATCTCGAACGAGGTCTTGAACGTGTCCTTCTCTTCCGGGCTGAGGAAGTCGAGATGCTGGACCGAGCCGCCATGTTCGAGGATCGAGTTCCACACCGCGTCGGAGTTCTTCGACTTCTCGATCAGCAGCTTTTCGAGATAGGGGTTCTTCACGACGAACGAACCCGACAGCGTCTTGTGGGTATAGATATTCGCCGGGATCGGCTCGATGCACGCGCTGGTGCCGCCGCAGATGATGGAGATCGACGCGGTCGGCGCGATCGCCATCTTGCAGCTGAAACGCTCCATCACGCCGACATCGGCGGCGTCGGGGCAGGGGCCACGCTCGGCGGCCAGGGTCATCGACGCCTGGTTCACCTGCGCGTTGATGTGCTTGAACATCCGCAGGTTCCACGACTTGGCCATCGCGCCCTCGAAGGGCAGGCCGCGCGCTTGGAGGAAGCTGTGGAAACCCATGACGCCCAGGCCGACCGAACGCTCGCGCGCGGCGGAATAGGCGGCACGCTCCATGCCCGGCTCGTGGCGGTCGATATAGTCCTGCAGGACATTGTCGAGGAAGCGCATCACGTCCTCGATGAACTGCTTGTCGTCCTTCCACTCGTCCCAGGTTTCCAGGTTGAGCGACGACAGGCAGCACACCGCCGTGCGGTCATTGCCCTTGTGATCCAGCCCGGTCGGCAGGGTGATCTCCGAACACAGGTTCGAGGTCGACACCTTCAGCCCCAGCTCGCGGTGATGCTTGGGCATGTTCTTGTTCACATGGTCGGCGAAGACGATGTACGGCTCGCCGGTCGCCAGACGGGTCTCGACCAGCTTCTGGAACAATGCGCGCGCATCGACCGTGGCGCGGACCTCGCCGGTTTTCGGGCTCTTCAGATGCCACTCGGCGCCGTCACGCACCGCTTCCATGAAGGCGTCGGGAATGAGGACGCCGTGGTGCAGGTTCAGCGCCTTGCGGTTGAAGTCGCCCGACGGCTTGCGGATCTCCAGGAATTCCTCGATCTCCGGGTGCGAGATGTCGAGATAGCAGGCGGCCGAGCCGCGCCGCAGTGAACCCTGGCTGATCGCCAGCGTCAGCGAGTCCATCACGCGGACGAAGGGGATGATGCCGCTGGTCTTGCCGTTCAGGCCGACCGGCTCGCCGATGCCGCGCACTTGGCCCCAATAGGTGCCGATGCCGCCGCCGCGCGACGCCAGCCACACATTCTCGTTCCAGGTGGTGACGATGCCGTCCAGGCTGTCGGGCACCGAGTTGAGGTAGCAGGAAATGGGCAGGCCACGCCCCGTGCCGCCGTTCGACAGGACCGGCGTGGCGGGCATGAACCACAGCTTCGAGATATAGTCGTACAGCCGCTGGGCATGCTCGGCATTGTCGGCATAGGCCGAGGCGACGCGCACGAACAGGTCCTGATAGCTTTCGCCGGGCAGGAGATAGCGGTCGTTCAGCGTCTCCTTGCCGAAATCGGTCAACCGCGCGTCGCGCGCATGGTCGACCTCGACTGGATAGGGCTGCGGGCGCACCGACTTGGTATCGGCGGGCGTTGGGGCCGGGGCGGAGGTTTCCGCCGCCATCTTCTCAAGCATGTCAGTCGTCATGTCGCTATCCCGGCTATCCCTGAAATCCATCATTGATGCCGCTCCTTTGTTCTTGATCCGTTCGAGTCGGCGTCCTGCCCCTTGCACTTGCGCGCCGCGGTCGTCGCGATCCGGACGAGGGGAACCGGCAAACCCGTCTCCACGGGCTTTTTCCGATCCCGATCATGTCGGGTAACATGACCTCGCCCTACCAGTGCTTGGGGCCGCCCCCGGCCTCTTCCACTATCCATAGTGTAAAATCCCGGGCGGCACCGCAAGAGGGGTAAAGCGCAGGGAGGGGGTTGGTTGCGACGAATGACGGTCGCGAACGGGGCGCCAAAACCTGCGACGCGTGGATGTCTGCGGGGTTCATGAAGCGCAAGCCCTTAAAAATATTTTTAAGCGATCGCGATCAGTGGAGCGTCAGTGGAGGGACAGCAAAAACAGTGCCAGCAGACCGACAAGGGCGACCACCATCTGGGGTGGCCGGAGCCTCGCGAAATGACGCGGTGCGCCGCCCCAGCGTGCGAGCCAGGGATCGGTGACCGCGATCGAGGCATAGCCGATCAGCAGCAGCGCCAGACCGACCGGCGGCGACGCGACGAGCGCCAGCAGCCCCAGCGAAAAGCGCAGGATCATGGTCAGCATCTGCGACACATGCGGTCCGCCGGGCGTGAAGAAGCTGAGCCCGCGCGCCACGCCCGCCAGAAAGGCGAGGATCGCCGCCCCCCATATCTGCCCGATGACCAGCGCCAGTGGCAGGCCCGCCCAGACGCCCAGTGCCGCCAGCGGCAGGACCAGGATGGGCCCATAGCCGAAGATCAGGCTAAGCCGGGGCGTCCGGGGCGAATGGTCCTGCGGCGTGGGGGCGGGGCCGTAAGCGGGATCGGTCATCCGGCGCGAACGTGCGGCCGAACTTTCCTATCCATCGGTACCGCAAGGATAAAAGGGATCATGGCTGCGCGTCCCAGCGAGCCAAGCCGCCTTTGTGCATCGGGGGAGGCCTCACGAAGCATGGTGGAGGGGCGTCCCCTCCCGATCGCGGGATACCCCTTGGTCAGGCCTGCGGAGGAAGACAGGTTGGCTAGGCGAGATGGCGTTGTGGCTCGTCCTCGGCGGCGGCCATGTCCAGCCAGGGGTGATCGTCGGGCAGCGGCGTGGCGAAGGCGATACCGACCCGCCCCTCGCGTTCCCAGCGTATATAGCTGCGCATCGGCTTGTCCGTACCGATACGCAGTCCGATCGCCGCGCCGCATACGATATAGGCGGGCGGCAACCCCTCGATCATCATGCCCGAGGGCGACAGGTCGCGGATGCGCACGTCGAGGATCGTGCTGCCGGAAACGATCTGGGCGGTGCGCAGCATTTTCACCCGCGCGCGACGCAGCGATTTCAACCCCACCGGCTCGGCCCGCGCGTCGCCCGTGCCCAGCATCTGGTGGACCTCGTCGACCGGTACGGGGCGGCCATAGACGAAGCCCTGGATATGGCTGCACCCCAGTTCGCGGATCAGCTCGATCTCGTCCTGCAGCTCGACCCCCTCGGCGGTGGTTTCCATGCCCAGCGTATCGGCCAGCGTCACGATCGCGCGGATGATCGCGGCGTTGCGGCTGCCCGTGCCGACCGCACCGCGCACGAAGGACTGGTCGATCTTGATCTTGTCGAACGGCGCATGGCGCAGATAGCCGAGCGAGGAATAGCCGGTGCCGAAATCGTCGAGCGCCAGCCGCACGCCCAGCGCCTTGAGCGCGGCGAATTTGCGTTCCGATTCCTGATTGTCGCGCAGGAAGACGCTTTCGGTGATCTCCAGCTCCAGACGCGACGGCGCCAGCCCCGATTGCGTCAGCGCCTGTGCGACCAGCGCGGTCAGATTGGGCTTGGTGAACTGCACCGAAGAGACGTTGACCGCGACGCGCGCCGGGATCGGCCAGCTCGCCGCCTCCAGACAGGCGGTACGCATCACCCATTCGCCGATCTGTTCGATCAGCCCACATTCCTCGGCCACCGGCACGAACTGCCCGGGCGGGATGTCACCCTGCGTCGGGTGGGTCCAGCGCAGCAGCGCCTCATAGCCGACGATCCGCGCTTCGCGCGTCGAGACCACGGGCTGGTAGACGAGGTGGAACTGGCCCTGCGCGATGGCGATGCGCAAATCCTCTTCCATCCGCTTGCGGCTGCGTGCGCCTTCCAGCATCGCCTCGGCATAGAAACGATGCACGCCGCGCCCATCGCCCTTGGCGGCGTAAAGGCCCAGATCGGCGTTGCGGATCAGCGCTTGCGAATCGTCGCCGTCATGCGGCGCGATCGCGATGCCGATCGAACAGCCGATCGTCACCTCGACCCCCTGAATGTCATAAGGTCGCGACAGGGTGGCGATGATGTCGGTCGCCAGCGCCGACAACCTTTCGCGCTGGTCGATGCCGGGCAAGAGGATCTGGAATTCGTCCCCGCCCAGTCGGCCGACCAGCCCGACATCGCCGACCGTCTGTTCCAGCCGCCGCGCGACCTGTTGCAGCAGCAGGTCGCCGGCCTGATGGCCCAGCGTGTCGTTGACCGCCTTGAACCGGTCGAGGTCCATCAGGAACAGCGCGGTCGGGCGATAGGGATTGACCGATTGCTTCAGCGTCTTGTCGAGCGACAGCTTCATCCGCTGGCGATTGGCGAGGCCGGTCAGACCATCGAACAGCGCCAGCCGGGTGATCTCCGCCTCCGACCGGCGCTTCTCGGTCAGGTCGGAGCCCGAACCGGTGAAGCCGCGAAACCGGCCGATGCCGTCGATGATCGGCCGGCCGGAAATCGACCACCAACGCTCCTGCGCCAGCGGATCGCTGGACGCCGCGCAGACGGTATAGTCGGAAAAGCTGGTGCGCGACGCCATGTGGAAGGACAGGGTCCGCTCGGTCCCCGGCGCGGAGGAGTCCATCTGGAACAGATCGGTCAGCAACCGGCCGGTGGCGTCGATGCCGATCGCGCGCAGATCCTGCGCCACCTTGTTCGACAGATAGGTCAGGCGGCCATGGCGGTCGGTTTCCCAGAACCAGCCGGTGCCATGTTCCTCGAACTCGGCGATCATCTTGACCGCCTGCTGCCCCTGGCCAAAGGCCTGCGCCCGGGCGGCGGCGAGGTCGTAATCCATCTGTCCCGCGCGCCGGGCGTTGAGCACGATGAAGGTCAGCGGCGACAGGACGGCGGCCAGGGTCAGCGGCAGCGCCGCGCCCCAGGCCAGGGCCGCGATCGGCGCCAGAAAGGCAAAGCCGAAGGAATAGCCGATCATGGCGCCGCGTACCGGGTACAGCATCGCCATGGTTGCCCACATCGCGCCGAACAGCGTCAGGGCCGAGGCCCAGCCGGCGGTGCCGTCATGCGCCTGCGCGATGATCAGCAGCAGCGGGCTGGTCGCGACCGCGATCACGAAGCCCATGACGACCAGCCATTGTTTCAGCCGGTAGAAGGGCCATTGCCGCGCCTCGCCACGCCACAGCACCATGCCGAAGGCGAGGGTCGCCAAATGGATCGCCGCACCCGCCGCCGCCTTTTCCAGGAACAGGTCACGGCTGTCATGACGCCAGCTGATCGCCAGAACGATCGCGATGGCGACCAGATTCTGGAGGATCGACAGCAACCAGGTCCGGCACAGGGTCTGCACCCGCTTCAAGTGAAGATCGACCAGCAGTTCGTCATTGTCCTCGACGATCCCCATCAGGGTAAGGAAAGATAGGGGGTCGGAGGCGGATGACATGCGCGGTGTTTTCGGTCCCAGAGCGGCTCGCCATGACCCTGCACCCGGCGGAGTTAAGATTAATTGAAGTCAACTCGCGCTGGAATCGTCCGCTCGCCTCGCGCATGGCGTTGCGCCGGGCGCGCAGCTGTCGCAAAAGGCGGCCCCATGACGACCCTGATCCGCGACACCGACCTGATCGAGAGCGTGGCCGACGCGCTCCAGTTCATCAGCTACTACCACCCGATGGATTATATCCGTGCGCTCGGTAAGGCCTATGAGGCCGAGAAGAGCCCGGCGGCCAAGGACGCCATCGCGCAGATCCTGACCAACAGCCGGATGTGTGCCGAGGGGCATCGGCCGATCTGCCAGGACACCGGCATCGTCACCGTCTTCGTGAAATGGGGCCAGGATTGCCGCCTGTCGGGAGACCGTAGCTTGCAGGAGGTCATCGATGAGGGCGTGCGCCGCGCCTATCTCCACCCCGAAAACAAGCTGCGCGCCTCGATCCTCGCCGACCCCGCCTTTACCCGCCGCAATACCAAGGACAACACGCCCTCGGTCCTCCATGTCGAGATGGTGCCGGGCAACAAGGTCACCGTCGACGTTGCGGCCAAGGGCGGCGGGTCCGAGAACAAGTCGAAGTTCAGGATGATGAACCCGTCCGACTCGATCGTCGACTGGGTGCTGGAGATGGTGCCGCAAATGGGCGCGGGCTGGTGCCCGCCCGGCATGCTGGGCATCGGCATCGGCGGCACGGCGGAGAAGGCGGTGCTGCTCGCCAAGGAATCGCTGATGGGCGCGATCGATATGGGGCAGCTCAAGGAGCGTGGGCCCAGGAACGACATCGAGGCGCTGCGCATCGAGCTGTTCGACAAGGTCAACGCGCTGGGCATTGGCGCACAGGGGCTGGGCGGCTTGTCCACCATCCTCGACGTCAAGATCCTCGACTGGCCGACGCACGCCGCGTCCAAGCCGGTGGCGATGATCCCGAACTGCGCCGCGACCCGCCACGCGCATTTCACCCTGGATGGCTCCGGCCCCGTCTATCTCGAAGCGCCCAAGCTGGAGGAATGGCCGAAGGTCGATTGGAAGCCCGACCTTCAGGCCGCCAAGCGCGTCGATCTCGACACGCTGACGGCGGAAGAGGTGAAGAGCTGGAAGCATGGCGACCGGCTGCTCCTCAACGGCAAGATGCTGACCGGACGCGACGCCGCGCACAAGCGGATCAAGGACATGCTCGATCGCGGCGAGGAACTGCCAGTCGAGTTCCGGGGCCGCGTGATCTATTATGTCGGCCCGGTCGATCCGGTCGGCGAGGAAGTGGTCGGCCCGGCGGGTCCCACCACCGCGACCCGCATGGACAAGTTCACCCGCATGATGCTCGACCAGGGCCTTCTCGCCATGGTCGGTAAGGCCGAGCGTGGGCCTGCCGCCACCGACGCGATCCGCGAATACCAGTCCGCCTATCTGATGGCCGTTGGTGGCGCGGCATACCTCGTCGCGCGCGCGATCAAGGGATCGAAGGTCGTCGGCTTCGAGGATCTGGGGATGGAGGCGATCTACGAATTCAACGTGGAGAATTTCCCCGTCACCGTCGCGGTCGATTCCGAGGGCCAGAATGTCCACACGCTGGCGCCTCTGGTGTGGCGCGACAAGATCGCCAAGGAAGGCCTGCTGACCCCGGCGTGATCCGGTTCGCCCTCCCTATCGGCGATAGGGAGGGCGGGCGGCTGACAGAACAATTCGCCGCCCCAGCCCCCCGTTCAGCCTGAGCGAAGTCGTAGGCCAAGGGAATCACGGCGCCCTTAAGACTACTCGCACTACGGGCTCGAATAAGCGCATCGCAGTGTCGGCGAAGCGCCGCCCGATACATGGCATCATGGCGGATGCTCCTCCTTGGCCTTCGACTTCGCTCAGGCTGAACGGAAGGGGTAGCTTAGCCATCTCCACGCCTCGCTGGTGGAGATTAAACCATCAATTCTTGTAAAGCGCGTCCAGCCGCTCGCCATAGACCTCGCGCAACACATGCCGGCGGATCTTCAGCGACGGCGTGAGCTGCTGGTTCTCGATCGAGAAGGGCTCGTGCGCGATGATGAAGCGGCGGATGCGCTCCGTCACCGATAGGTCGCGATTAACCCGGTCGATGGCGGCTGAAATCGCCGCGCGGAAATCCAGATCATCGTCCAGCGCCACGCGGTTGCATCCGGTACCCGACTTGGCACACCACTCCGCCGTCCATTCGGAATCGGGGACGATCAGCGCCACCATATAGGGCCGCCGGTCGCCCGCGATCATCGCCTGCGCGATTTCGGGCTGAAGGGTCAGCATCCCCTCGACCTTCTGGGGGGCGACATTCTCGCCCTTGTCGTTGATGATCAGGTCCTTCTTGCGGTCGGTGATGCGCAGGCGCCCGGCATCGTCGAATTCACCGATATCGCCGGTGTGCAGCCAGCCGTCCTTCAGCACCCGCTCGGTCTCGGTCGGATTGCGCCAATAGCCGTGCATGACCAGTTCGCCGCGTACCAGGATTTCGCCGTCCTCGGCGATCCGCACCTCGGTATCGGCCAGCGGCGGGCCGACCGTCTCCATCCGCACGCCCGCCTTGGGCCGGTTGCAGGCGATGACCGGCGCGGCCTCGGTCTGGCCATAGCCTTGCAGCAGGGTGAGGCCGATCGAGTGGAAGAACAGCCCGATCTCCGGGTTGAGCGGCGCGCCGCCTGACACCATCGCCTTCAATCGGCCGCCGAAACGCTTGGCGATCTTGGGCTTGAAGAGGGTGGCCACCGCCAGTTGCGCGGGGCGATCGACCAGCCGCAGCTTGCCGTTATAGCTGCGCGCGCCCAGCGCCAACGCCTGGTCGAGCAGTCGCGCGCCCAGACCGCCCTTCTTATCGATCGCCTTGGCGATGCGGGTGTGCAGCACCTCGAACAGGCGGGGCACGACGAACATGATCGTTGGGCGCACCTCCTCGATATTGGCGGCGAGCTTGTCGAGGCCTTCGGCGTAGTAGATCTGCCCGCCCAGCGCGATGGGGAAATGCTGGCCGCCCGTGTGCTCATAGGCGTGGGAGAGGGGGAGGAAGGACAGGAACACCTCATCGTCCCAGCCGAAATCCTCCGAGATCACCGCGCTGCATCCGGCGCAATTGTGCAGGATGGCACCATGATGCTGCATCACCCCGCGCGGCGCGCCGCCGGTGCCCGAGGTGTAGATGATGCAGGCCAGGTCGCCGCGACTGAAATCCGCCTCCGCCGCCACGGTGGCGGCCTGGGTCGGGTGCGCGGTGATCAGCGCGTCGAATTGGCGGCAGTCGATCTGGCTGGGCCCCAGGCGCAGCGGCTCGATCCCGATCACCGTCTGGACATGGTTGGAACGCAGCGCGGCGGGCATCAGCGTCGACGCCAGCTTCTGGGTCGAGACGATGATGGCCCGTGCACCCGAATTCTCGATGATATGCGCGTGATCGCGTTCGGTATTGGTGGTGTAGGTCGGCACGGTGACGCAGCCCGCCGCCATGATCGCCAGATCGGCGATGCACCATTCGGGCCGATTCTCCGACACCAGCATCACCCGGTCGCCGCGCTGCAACCCCGTCGAGCGCAGCCCGCGCGCCAAGCTGGCGACCTGCCGCGCCGCCTCGGCCCAGCTGATCGCGTGCCAAGCCCCGTCCTGCTTGCGCCACAGGAAGGGCGCGTCGCCCTTTTCGGCGGCGCGGGTGAAGAACATGGTGACGAGATTGGGAAAATATTCGAGCGTACGCATGGTCGTGCCTCTCCCACTGGCCCGTATCGCACGGCTCAACGCGCGACCGGGCTCTTTGGTTTGCCTGGTCTGTCGCTTACTCTGCCGGGCGGCCCGGCTTGTCGCCGACGCGGCGGATCGCCGTCGTGCGGCCGGTCACATCGATCGCCACGCCCTCGCTGCGCGGATCGGCGGCACCGACCCAGCGGCCGCCGACGCGCTCGATCGCATTGGCCTTCAGGCCGAGCGGCGCGACGGTCACCGTCTCGCCCAGCGCCCGAAGGCCGGGGACGAGCGCTTCCAGCGCGGTGCCCTGTTCGACCGTCGCGACATGGCCCGGCGCGAAGAGCAGGCCCGTCGCAATCGCATCTTGCGCGCTCAGCTTCCAGTCGATGACGCCGATGATCGCCTTGGCGACCTGCGCGATGATCGTCGATCCGCCGGCCGCGCCCACCGCCAGCCGGACCCGGCCGTCGGGGCCATAGACGATGGTCGGCGACATGGAACTGCGCGGCCGCTTGCCGCCCTCCACCCGGTTGGCGACGAAGTCGCCGTTCTTGACCGGCACGATGTCGAAATCGGTCAGCTCGTTGTTGAGCATCGTGCCGTCGACCGACAGGCCGGAGCCGAACGAGCCCTCGATGGTGGTCGTCACCTCGACGACGTTGCCGACATTGTCGACGGTCACGAGGTCGGTGGTGCCGGGCACTTCGCTGACCGGCGCCCGTACGCGCGGCGGCGCGCCGGGGGGCGTGCCGGGCGACACCGACGCCATGGTGCGGTCGGGCGAAATCAGCGCGGAACGGTCGGCGATATAGGTCGGGGCGAACAGGCCCTTCAGCGGCACCCGGACATAATCGGGATCGCCCAGATACATGTCGCGGTCGGCATAGGCGAGGCGCGAGGCCTCGGCGAACAGATGCCAGGCGACCGGTGAATCCTTGCCCAGCTTGGCCATGTCGAAGCGTTCGAGCAGCTTCAGGATCGACAACATGGTCGATCCGCCGCCCGAGGACGGGCCCATGCTGCAAATCCTATAGCCGCGATAGGTGGCGCAGAGCGGCGGGCGCGGCTTGGCCGCATAGGCGGCAAGATCGCCGGTCGTCATCTTCGACGGATTGCGCGGAGCGGTGTTGACGGTCGTCACCAGCTTCTGCGCCTGCGGCCCGACATAGAAGGAGTTGGGGCCGAGCTTGGCGATGCGTTCCAGCAGCGCGGCCTGTTCGGGATTGCGGATCGTGCTGCCGATGGCCAGCACCTGTCCATCCGGGCCGGTCAGCCGGGCGCGGGTGGCGGCGTCGACATGGCCGCCATAACGGGTGAGCGCGGTCTGGAGGCGCGGGGTCAGGGCAAAGCCGTCCCGCGCCAGTCGGATGGCGGGTTGGAACAGTCGCGCCCAGGGCAGCTTGCCGCCTTGCGCATGGGCCAGTGCCATGCCGCGCAGCGCGCCGGGCACGCCGACGCTGCGGCCGCCGGGCACCGCCTCGGCATGGGTGAGCGGGCGGCCGTCGGGGCCGTAGAACCATTCCGGGGTGGCGGCCATCGGCGCCGTTTCGCGCGCGTCGATCGTGTCGGTCTGCGCGCCCTTGGCCCCATGGCGGACCCAATAGCTGCCACCGCCGATGCCGGAGCTTTGCGGCTCGACCACGTTCAGCGCCAGCATGGTGGCGATGGCGGCGTCGGTGGCGCTGCCTCCGGCGCGCAATATCTCGACCCCGGCGGCGGCGGCACGCGGGTCGGCGGCGCTGACCATGCCCTCTGTCGGGGCTTTGACGGCGGGTATGGGCTTGCGCGCCTCGACAGGTGCAGCAAGAGGCAGCGTCAGCGCCGCCACGGACAGGAGCCAGTGCTTCATCGGGGCGACCCTAGCGGCAGGCAATGGCCTCCGCCAACCCCGTAACCTCAGGCACCGACCGCTTCCCCGGCATGGGCGAAGCCGTCGCGGGCGAGCAGCGCGTCCAGGTCGGTCAGGATGCGCCCCGCCAGCCCCGGCCCTTCATAGACCAGCGCCGAGTAAAGCTGGACCAGGCTCGCGCCCGCCCGGATACGGGCATAGGCTTCCGCCCCGCTGTCGATCCCGCCCGCCGCGATCAGGGGAATGGCCGCCCCCGTCGCCTTGCGGAAATCGGCGAGGCGCGCGCGGGCCAGCGGCGCGAGAGGACGGCCCGACAGGCCACCGGTCTCGGCGGCATTGGCGCTCGTCACACCGGGGCGGGTGATGGTGGTGTTGCCGATGATGATCGCATCGAGCCGGTGGTCGATCGCGGCTCGCGCGATCTCGTCGATCTGCGAGGGTTCGAGATCGGGCGCGACCTTCAGGAATAGCGGCACCGTCCCCGCCGCCTCGCGCGATGCCGCCAGCAGCTCGGCCAGGGCTGGCCCATGTTGCAGGTCGCGCAGGCCCGGCGTGTTGGGGCTGGAGATGTTGATCGTCACATAATCGGCGATCGGTGCGGCGCGGGTCACGCCGTGGCGATAGTCGGCGATGCGATCACCTGCGTCCTTGTTCGCGCCGACATTGATGCCGAGCACGCCCTTGCGCTTCGCCGCTTTCGCGCGGGCGAGGCCGGCATCGAGCCCGCCATTGTTGAAGCCATAGCGGTTGACCACGCCCTTATCCTCGACCAGCCGGAACAGGCGGGGCTTGGGATTACCCGGCTGGGGCTTGGGGGTCAGCGTGCCGATCTCGACCATGCCGAAGCCCAGGCCGAAAAAGCCGTCGATCGCCTCGCCATTCTTGTCGACGCCCGCCGCCAGTCCGAGCGGATTGGCGAAGTCGATCCCGGCGACCTGGGTCGCCAGCCGCGGATAGCGCGCCGGATCGACCGACAGCGGCGCGCCCAGCGAACCCCAGCGCGACAGCATCGCGACGGTCAGACCATGCGCGCGTTCGGCATCGAGGGCGAAGAGGAGCGGGTGATAAAAGGCCATGTCGGCCGGTTAGCGGATCGGCGGCGGAGGGGGAAGGGCGCGCCAACCTTGGTATGGCCGTCCCGGCCTTCGCCGTGGCGGCACCTATTCCCATCTGTGCCTCCCATCCCGAAGGAACGCTATCAGATAACATGGGTTGGAGGAGGCTTATAGGGAGAGCCCCCATGAAGACCCCGGTCCATTTCACCCCCCAAGTCGAAGATGTGAAGCCTGAAGAAGGCGAGACGGTCGACCAGATGAAGCAGTCGTTCGAGCATATCCTCGACACCACGTCCAAGGACTATGGCCACGGCGTCCGCGCGGTCCATGCCAAGGCGCATGGCATCATCCGGGGTAAGCTGAAGGTCCATGACGGTCTGCCGCCCGAACTGGCGCAGGGCCTGTTCGCCAAGCCGGGCGAGTATGAGGCGGTGGGGCGTATCTCGACCAATCCGGGCGATATCCTCGACGATGCGATCGGCCTGCCACGCGGTTTCGCGTTGAAGGTCATCGGGGTCGAGGGCGAGCGCCTGCCCGGTTCGGAAGGCGACACGACGCAGGACTTCGTCATGGCCAATGCGCCGGCCTTCACCGCGCCGACGGCCGACGCCTTTGCCAAGAATCTGAAGATGCTAGCCTCCACCACCGACAAGTTCGAAGGGGGCAAGAAGCTGCTGTCCGGCATCCTGCGCGGGATCGAGGCGACGCTGGAGACGGTCGGGATCGAGAGCCCCACGCTCCAGACGCTCGGCGGGGCCAAGCAGGTCCATCCGCTGGGTGAGACCTATTACAGCCAGACGCCGTTCCGCTATGGCGACCATATCGCCAAGTTCGGCCTGTTCCCGGTCAGCCCGGCGTTGACCCAGCTGACCGGCGACACGGTCGACACGCACGACCGTCCCGACGCGCTACGCGAAGTGGTGCGCGAGGTGATGATCGAGCAGGGCGGCCAGTGGGAACTCCGCGTCCAGCTCAACCGCGATCTGGAATCCATGCCGATCGAGGATGCGACCGCCGAGTGGAGCGAGGAGGACAGCCCCTATGTCACGGTCGCAACCTTCACCGCCGCGCCGCAGATCAGCTGGCGCGATGGCGAGACCAATGCGATCGACGACGCCCTGTCCTACAGCATCTGGCACGGCCTGGCCGCGCACCAGCCGCTGGGCAATATCAACCGAGCGCGTAAGGACACCTATCGCTTCTCGGCCGATTATCGCGGGCGGGTGAATGGCTGCCCGATGCATGAGCCGCGCGAAATGGCCGAGTTGCCGTGACGCGTGACCACCGGCTAGGACAGGCGGCATGATCCGCCTCTTTCATGTCAGCGACGTGCATTTCGGTGCCGAAGATCCCGCCGCCCTCGCCTGGTTCGCCGAGCGGGTCGCGGCGGAAAAGCCCGATGCCGTCATCATGACCGGCGACTTGACCATGCGCGCGACCAAGCGCGAGTTTCAGGCGGGCGGCGAATGGCTGCAATCGCTGGGCGTGCCGGTGACGGTCGAGGTCGGCAATCACGACATTCCCTATTATTGGGATCCGTTCCGCCGTTTCTTCGCGCCCTATCAACGCTATGCGGCGGTCGAGCGGATGATCGAAAAGCCGCTCGACCTGCCCGGTGTGACAGTGGTGCCGCTGAAGACCACGGCGCGCGCCCAGTGGCGCTGGAACTGGTCCAAGGGGCGGGTCAGTTCGGGCTCGCTCCGCCGCGCGTTGGCGTTGATCGCGCAGGCGCCCAAGGATCACTTGATCCTGGTCGCCGCGCACCATCCGTTGATCGAGGGTGGAACCAAGGGCACGGCGAAGACGCGCAATGGCGACGAGGCCCTGAGCCAATTGGCGGCGGCGGGCGCGCATGCGGTGCTTAGCGGCCATGTCCATGACCCGTTCGACGTGCCTATCGACCGCAACGGCTGGATCATCCGGATGATCGGCGCGGGGACGCTATCCAAGCGGACGCGCAAGACCCCGCCCGCCTTCAACGAAATCCGGATCGAGGGGCAAGGGTTCGAGACGCTGGTCCGCCGCTTCGGCGAAACCGCGCCGCATGTGATTACCGAGGATATGCGGGCGGGGTGATCGCCGGCGGTCGGGGCTTGGGCTTCGACTTCGCTCAGCCTGAACGGCTGCTTGCATAGGAACAGCCCCAACCTCCGTTCAGCCTGAGCGCAGTCGAAGGCCACGCTCGGCCCGAATCATCCCCGCATCACATGCGGACGCGCCGCGACCTGATCGTACATCTTCCCCGGCTGATCGAGCCAGATCGGTGACAGCTTAACCGAATCGCTCCGCTCCAAACCGACCGCATAGGTGCAGCGGGCGACACCCCAGTCGGTATGCGCCGCCGCCGCCAGGATGGGTACGAACATCGGCCGGCCGGCGGCATCGATGACATGGATCGCCTCGCGCGGCAGCGCGCTGACGCCGCGCACGGTGCGGCTTTCACCGGGCGCGAGCGCAAAGGGCGGGACGATCGGGCGGCCCTGCGGCTGGTGGGCGAGCTCGATCAACTGGCCGTCCAGCTCCGCATGGGCGCTGAGCAGCCGCAGGTCGACCGCGACGCGCCCGATCGGGGTGGCGCCGGTGTTGCGCACGGTGATCTCCGCCTCGATCGTGGCGGAGAGCATGTTGAGCCCGACGCGCAGCGGGCGCGCCTCGATGTTCAGGAAGCTGGGCTCGGGCGGCAGTGCCGGGGGCGGCGGCGCGGCAGGTCGCGGAGTCGCAACAGGGACGGCCGCCGGCCGGGGAGCAGGTGCGGCGGCGAGGTCCGGAGCCGCAGGTTCGGCGGCGCGCGGGGGCGGCGCGGGCAGCGCGCGCGGGCGGTTGCCGCTGCGACGCCCCAGCCAGATACCGATGATCAGCGCGGCGATGCCAGTGCCGGCGAGCAGTGGCCAGAAGGGCAGGGTGGGACGATCCGTCTCGCCCTGTTCAGGGGCGGTGGTGCCCGGCGCGGCGATGGCGGGCGTCGCGCTCTGGTCGTTGGAAATGGTCATCCCGTCCATCGCCGGATCGCCGCGGTTGACCGGCGTCGATTCGGGGTCGGGCAGCCGGGTCGCGGGGGGTTCGGGCGTCGGGCTCGGCTCCGGCACGGGCAGGGCCGCCGGGGTCGGGCTGGGTGCCGGAGTGGGTGCGGCGCGCGGCGCCGGGCGCGGGGTCGGCGTGGCCTTGGGAGTCGGCGTCGGCTCGGGCGTGGCCTGTCCCGGCAGGACCAGGCGCGGGGTCGGCGGGGTCGGCACCGGGGGCGCCGATTGCTGCGGCGTGGTGACGCGCGGGGTCAGGCTGAACCCCTCCAGCCCCGAGGTCGAGGGGCGGCTATTGGCATCATTGTCCTGCGGAGCGGCCTTGGCGAGGACGGGGCCGGCCAGTGTCGGTGCGAGTACCGGGGCCAGCGTCAGGACAAGAAGGCGCGCGGCGATGCGCGGCCCGGACGATGTCATGAAATGCAATCCTCGTGGTAACAACAGTCTTCATCGGCCGTTCGGGTCACCGACCCGACCGCCTAGCCGTGCCCGGTAGGAACGGCGGATGCAACCCCCCTCAACCATATCGTCCATTCATGACGCCTGTGTGTTTGACAGCGGGGGATGCAAAGCCTATATCGCGGGCCTTCACCACAGTCTCCGGGAAATGACGCGTCGTCGCGCAGCGTGTCGGTCGAATAGGGGATTGCTGGTTCATCGGACGCCGGATGCCGCCGCAAGTCTTTGCGAGCGGCCTTTCGGCGTCTTTGCGTCGCGTCCCGTCCGGAGGTTTCCGGGCAGCGAATATACGGCTGACGAGGCAGACAGATCCATGGCAACCAAGGCGATCGACAGCGGCTCCGCCCCGCGCAAGGGCGATGGCAGCACCGCCAAGCGGCGCATCCGCAAGGTGTTCGGCGACATCCACGAAGTGGTGCAGATGCCGAACCTGATCGAGGTTCAGCGCGAAAGCTACGAGCAGTTCCTCCGTTCGGACAAGTCGCGGGGCCATGTGTCCGGCCTCGAAAAGACGCTGCGCAGCGTCTTCCCGATCCAGGATTTCGCCGGCACCGCCTATCTCGACTTCGATGACTATGTCCTCGAGGACCCGAAGTTCGACGTGGAAGAGTGCCGTCAGCGGGGCATCACCTATGCCGCGCCGATGCGCGTCACGCTGCGCCTGACTGCGTTCGAGGTCGATCCCGATACCGAAGCCAAGTCGGTCATCGATATCAAGGAGCAGGACGTCTACATGGGCGACATGCCCCTGATGACGGAGAACGGCACCTTCTTCATCAACGGCACCGAGCGCGTCATCGTCAGCCAGATGCACCGTTCGCCGGGCGTGCTGTTCGACCATGACCGCGGCAAGACCCATGCCTCGGGCAAATATCTCTTCGCCGCGCGCGTGATCCCGTATCGCGGCTCGTGGCTGGACTTCGAGTTCGACGCCAAGGACATCGTCAACGTCCGTATCGACCGCAAGCGCAAGCTGCCGGTGACGGCGCTGCTCTATGCGCTGGGCATGAACTCGGAAGAGATCCTCAATTATTTCTACAACCGCCTGACCTTCGTTCGCGGCGACGGCGGCTGGAAGATCCCGTTCCAGGCCGAGAACTGGCGCGGCGCCAAGCCGATGTTCGACATCGTCGACGCCAACTCGGGCGAGGTCGTGTTCCCAGCCGGTCAGAAGATCAGCCCCCGCGCCGCCAACAAGGCGGCCAAGGACGGCCTGACCCAGTTGCTGATCCCGACCGAGGAAATCTTCGGTCGCTACTCGGCCTATGACCTGATCAACGAGCAGACCGGCGAGATTTATGTCGAAGCCGGTGACGAGATCAGTGCCGAGAACCTCGAGGCGCTGGACAAGGCGGGCGTCGACACGATCGAACTGCTCGACATCGACCATGTCGCGACCGGTCCGTGGATCCGCAACACGCTGAAGGCCGACAAGGCCGAAGAGCGCGAGCAGGCGCTGTCGGACATCTACCGCGTGATGCGCCCCGGCGAGCCGCCGACGCTGGAAACGGCCGAAGCGCTGTTCGCGGGTCTGTTCTTCGATCCCGATCGCTACGACCTGTCGGCCGTGGGTCGCGTCAAGCTGAACATGCGCCTCGACCTCGACTGCCCGGACACGGTGACGACGCTGCGCACCGAGGACATCCTGGCGGTCGTCAAGACGCTGGTCGACCTGAAGGACGGCAAGGGCGAGATCGACGATATCGACAATCTCGGCAACCGTCGTGTGCGTTCGGTGGGCGAACTGCTGGAGAACCAGTATCGCGTCGGCCTGCTGCGCATGGAGCGTGCGGTCAAGGAGCGCATGTCGTCGGTCGACGTGTCGACGGTGATGCCGAACGACCTGATCAACGCCAAGCCCGCGGTCGCCGCGGTGCGCGAGTTCTTCGGGTCGTCGCAGCTGTCGCAGTTCATGGACCAGACCAACCCGCTGTCCGAAGTGACGCACAAGCGTCGCGTCTCGGCGCTCGGGCCGGGCGGTCTGACGCGTGAGCGCGCGGGCTTCGAAGTCCGCGACGTTCACCCGACCCATTATGGCCGCATCTGCCCGATTGAGACGCCGGAAGGCCCTAACATCGGTCTGATCAACTCGCTGTCGACCTTCGCCCGCGTCAACAAGTACGGCTTCATCGAGACGCCGTACCGCAAGGTGATCGACGGCCGCGTCACCGACGAGGTCGTGTACCTCTCGGCGATGGAGGAGCAGAAGCACACCGTCGCCCAGGCTTCGGCCGCGACGGATGCGGACAACCGCTTCACCGAGGATCTGGTCTCGGCGCGTCAGGCGGGTGAATTCCTGATGGCGCTGCCCGATCAGATCACCCTGATGGACGTCAGCCCCAAGCAGCTCGTCTCGGTCGCCGCCTCGCTCATTCCGTTCCTGGAAAACGACGACGCCAACCGCGCGCTCATGGGCTCGAACATGCAGCGTCAGGCCGTGCCGCTGGTGAAGGCGGAAGCGCCCTTCGTCGGCACCGGCATGGAAGAGACCGTGGCCCGCGACTCGGGTGCGGCGATCGCGGCGAAGCGTGCCGGTATCGTCGACCAGGTCGATGCGGCGCGTATCGTGGTTCGCGCGACCGGTGAGGTCGATGCCGGCAAGTCGGGCGTCGACATCTACACGCTGATGAAGTTCCAGCGTTCGAACCAGTCGACCTGCATCAACCAGCGTCCGCTGGTGAAGGTGGGCGATGTCGTGAAGGCGGGCGACGTGATCGCCGACGGCCCCTCGACCGAGTTCGGCGAGCTGGCGCTGGGCCGCAACGCGCTCGTCGCGTTCATGCCCTGGAACGGCTACAATTATGAGGACTCGATCCTCATCTCCGAGCGGATCGTGAAGGACGACGTGTTCACGTCGATCCATATCGACGAGTTCGAAGTCATGGCGCGCGACACCAAGCTCGGGCCGGAAGACATCACCCGCGACATTCCGAACGTGGGTGAAGAGGCGCTGCGCAACCTCGACGAGGCGGGCATCGTCTATGTCGGGGCCGAGGTGGAGCCCGGCGACATCCTGGTCGGCAAGATCACGCCCAAGGGCGAATCGCCGATGACGCCGGAGGAAAAGCTCCTCCGCGCGATCTTCGGTGAAAAGGCCAGCGACGTGCGCGACACCTCGCTGCGTCTGCCGCCGGGCGTGGCCGGTACGATCGTCGACGTGCGCGTCTTCAATCGTCACGGCATCGACAAGGACGAGCGCGCGATGGCGATCGAGCGCGAGGAGATCGAGCGTCTGAAGAAGGACGCCGACGACGAGCGCACGATCCTCAACCGGGCGACCTGGAGCCGCCTGCGCGAGATGCTGCTCGACCAGACCGCCACCGCCGCGCCGAAGGGCGTGAAGAAGGGTATCGTCATCGATGCCGAGGTGCTGGAATCGGTCGATCGTCACGAATGGTGGAAGTTCGCCGTCGCCGACGACGCGCGCCAGAGCGATCTGGAAGCGGTCAAGGCGCAGTATGACGAAGCCGCCAAGCGGATCACGGACAAGTTCCATGACCGTCGCGACAAGCTGGAGCGTGGTGACGAACTGCCGCCGGGCGTGCTGAAGATGGTCAAGGTCTTTGTCGCGGTGAAGCGCAAGCTGCAACCGGGCGACAAGATGGCCGGCCGTCACGGCAACAAGGGTGTCATCAGCCGCATCCTGCCGCAGGAGGACATGCCCTTCCTCGCGGACGGTACGCCGGTCGATCTCGTGCTGAACCCGCTGGGCGTGCCGTCGCGCATGAACGTCGGTCAGATCTTCGAGACCCACCTGGGCTGGGCGGCGCGCAACCTGGGTATGCAGGTTGCGGCGCAGCTCGAGGATTGGCGCGAAGCCAATCCCGACGCCAAGCCGGGCGCGGTGCCGGAAGCGGTGAAGGCGCGGCTCGTGGAGATCTACGGCGATCATTATGCCGAAGACATCCAGGCGCGTGACGACGAGGAAGTGGCCGAGCTGGTCCAGAACATCCGCACCGGCGTGCCGATGGGGACCCCGGTGTTCGACGGCGCGCGTGAGAGCGACGTGTCGGAGATGCTGGAACTGGCGGGCCTCCACACCTCGGGCCAGTCGGACCTGTTCGACGGGCGCACCGGCGATCAGTTCGACCGCAAGGTGACCGTGGGCATCATCTACATGCTGAAGCTCCACCACCTGGTCGACGACAAGATCCACGCGCGTTCGATCGGGCCGTACTCGCTCGTTACCCAGCAGCCGCTGGGTGGTAAGGCGCAGTTCGGTGGCCAGCGCTTCGGTGAGATGGAAGTGTGGGCGCTGCAGGCTTACGGCGCGGCGTACACGCTCCAGGAAATGCTGACGGTGAAGTCGGACGACGTGGTCGGCCGCACCAAGGTCTACGAAGCGATCGTCAAGGGCGACGATACCTTCGAGGCGGGCATCCCGGAGAGCTTCAACGTGCTGGTCAAGGAAATGCGCTCGCTGGGTCTCAACGTCGATCTCAAGTCGATGGAAGAGGCGCAGGACGACGGTCTGGCCGAGGCGGCGGAGTAAGACAGGTGAAGCCGGTGGGGCGACATGCCTCACCGGCGCCTTGCCTACCTCGCCCGATGAATTTTCCCTCCCTGTGAGGAAAGCAAAATGAACGAACTGACCAACTTCGCCAATCCGGTGGCCAAGCCGGAAACCTTCGACCAGATTCAGATCGGTATCGCGTCGCCCGACAAGATCCGTTCCTGGTCGTTCGGCGAGATCAAGAAGCCCGAGACGATCAACTACCGCACGTTCAAGCCGGAACGTGACGGCCTGTTCTGCGCGCGCATCTTCGGTCCGATCAAGGATTACGAATGCTTGTGCGGCAAGTACAAGCGCATGAAGTACAAGGGCATCGTCTGCGAAAAGTGCGGTGTCGAAGTCACGGTGTCGAAGGTCCGCCGCGAGCGGATGGGCCATATCGAACTGGCCGCCCCCGTCGCGCACATCTGGTTCCTGAAGTCGCTGCCGTCGCGCATCGGCCTGCTACTCGACATGCAGCTCAAGCAGCTCGAGCGCGTGCTGTACTTCGAGGCCTATATCGTCATCGAGCCGGGCCTGACCCCGCTGGAGAAGTATCAGCTTCTCACCGAGGACGAACTGCTCGACGCGCAGGATGAATATGGCGAGGACGCCTTCTCCGCCGGCATCGGCGCGGAAGCGGTCCGCATCATGCTCGAGAGCCTCGACCTCGAGGGCGAGCGCGTGCAGCTTCTGGAAGAGCTGGCGACGACCAAGTCGGAGCTGAAGCCCAAGAAGATCATCAAGCGCCTGAAGGTCGTCGAGAGCTTCATCGAATCGGGCAACCGCCCCGAGTGGATGATCCTCGAAGTGATCCCGGTCATCCCGCCCGAGCTGCGCCCGCTGGTGCCGCTGGACGGTGGCCGTTTCGCAACCTCGGACCTGAACGATCTGTATCGCCGCGTCATCAACCGCAACAACCGCCTGAAGCGCCTGATGGAGCTGCGTGCGCCGGACATCATCGTCCGCAACGAAAAGCGCATGTTGCAGGAAGCGGTCGACGCGCTGTTCGATAACGGCCGTCGCGGTCGCACGATCACGGGTGCCAACAAGCGTCCGCTGAAGTCGCTGTCCGACATGCTGAAGGGCAAGCAGGGCCGCTTCCGTCAGAACCTGCTCGGCAAGCGCGTCGACTATTCGGGCCGTTCGGTCATCGTGACCGGTCCGGAGCTGAAGCTGCACCAGTGCGGCCTGCCGAAGAAGATGGCGCTCGAGCTGTTCAAGCCGTTCATTTATGCCCGTCTGGACGCCAAGGGTCTGTCGATGACCCTGAAGCAGGCCAAGAAGTGGGTCGAGAAGGAGCGCAAGGAAGTCTGGGACATCCTGGACGAGGTGATCCGCGAGCACCCGGTCATGCTGAACCGCGCGCCGACGCTTCACCGTCTGGGCATCCAGGCGTTCGAGCCGGTGCTGATCGAGGGCAAGGCGATCCAGCTTCACCCGCTGGTCTGCTCGGCGTTCAACGCCGACTTCGACGGCGACCAGATGGCCGTGCACGTCCCGTTGTCGCTCGAAGCGCAGCTGGAAGCGCGCGTCCTGATGATGTCGACTAACAACATCCTGTCGCCCGCGAACGGCAAGCCGATCATCGTGCCGTCGCAGGACATGGTGCTGGGCCTCTATTACCTGTCGCTCGAAAAGCAGAACGAGCCGGGCGAGGGCATGATGCTGGCCGACATGGAGGAGGTCCACCAGGCCCTCTTCGCCGGTGCCGTCACGCTGCATACCAAGATCGTCAGCCGCGTTCCGCAGACCGACGAGCAGGGCAACCAGTATCTCAAGCGCTATGAGACCACCCCGGGTCGCATGCTGCTGGGCGAGTGCCTGCCCAAGAGCCACAAGGTGCCCTTCGACGTCGTCAACCGCGTCCTGACCAAGAAGGACGTGGGCGAGGTGATCGACGAGGTGTATCGTCACACCGGCCAGAAGGAGACCGTGCTGTTCGCCGACGCGATCATGGCGCTGGGCTTCCGTCACGCGTTCCGCGCCGGCATCTCGTTCGGCAAGGACGACATGATCATCGCGCCGGACAAGGATCGTCTGGTCGACGAGACGCGCGAGCAGGTGAAGGACTTCGAGCAGCAGTATCAGGACGGCCTGATCACGCAGCAGGAGAAGTACAACAAGGTGATCGACGCCTGGAGCCGTTGCGGCGATCAGGTCGCGAACTCGATGATGAACGAGATCAAGGCGGTCCGGCATTACGAGGATGGCCCGATGGAGGGCCGTGAGAAGCCGATCAACTCGATCTACATGATGGCCCACTCGGGCGCGCGTGGTAGCCCCGCGCAGATCAAGCAGTTGGCGGGTATGCGCGGCCTGATGGCCAAGCCGTCGGGCGAGATCATCGAGACGCCGATCATCTCGAACTTCAAGGAAGGTCTGACCGTTCTTGAATATTTCAACTCGACCCACGGCGCGCGTAAGGGTCTGGCCGACACGGCACTGAAGACGGCGAACTCGGGTTACCTGACCCGCCGTCTGGTCGACGTCAGCCAGGACTGCGTCATCATCGAAGAGGATTGCGGCACCACCCGCGCCCTCGAGATGAAGGCGATCGTGCAGGGCGGTTCGACCATCGCGTCGCTCGGCGAGCGTATCCTGGGCCGCACCACGGCCGAGGACATCGTCGACACCAAGTCCGGTGAGGTCATCGTGGCATCGGGCGTGCTGCTCGACGAGCCGATGGTGGCCAAGATCGAGGCGGCGAACACCCAGGCGGTCAAGATCCGCAGCCCGCTGGTCTGCGAATCGAAGATCGGCGTCTGCGGCAAATGCTATGGCCGTGACCTCGCTCGCGGTACGCCGGTGAATATCGGCGAAGCGGTCGGCGTCATCGCGGCGCAGTCGATCGGTGAGCCGGGCACGCAGCTGACCATGCGTACCTTCCACATCGGTGGTGCGGCGCAGCTGAACGAGCAGTCGAACCTGGAAGCGGCGGTGGACGGTGTCGTCCAGTTCCGTGACCTGCGCCTGATCGTCGACCAGCGGGGCCGTCGCGTGGTGCTGAGCCGTTCGGGTGAGATCGCGATCGTCGACATGGACGGCCGCGAACTGTCGGTCGACCGTATCCCCTACGGTGCCTATGTCCTGTTCGACGATGGTCACATCGTGTCGAAGGGCGACCGCATGGCCGAATGGGACCCGTTCACCATGCCGGTGATCACGGAAAACCCGGGTACGGTGAAGTTCCAGGACCTTGTCGAAGGCAAGACCCTGACCGAGCAGGTCGACGAAGCCACGGGTATCGCCCAGCGCGTCGTCACCGAATATCGCGCCTCGACCAAGTCGAAGGAGGATCTGCGTCCGCGCATGACCCTGCTCGACGACAATTCGGGTGAGGCCGGTCGCTACATGCTGGCGCCGGGTGCGACGCTCTCGGTCGAGGACGGGGCGCAGGTGCAGGGCGGTGACGTTCTGGCCCGTGTGGCGCGCGAGTCCGCCAAGACCCGCGACATCACCGGCGGTCTGCCGCGCGTCGCCGAGCTGTTCGAAGCACGCGTGCCGAAGGACTCGGCGATCATCGCCAAGGTCTCGGGTCGTGTCGTGTTCGGCAAGGACTACAAGGCGAAGCGCAAGATCGGCATCCAGCCCGAGGATGGCGGCGAGGTCGTCGAGTATCTGGTGCCCAAGTCGAAGGTGATCGACGTTCAGGAAGGCGACTACGTCAAGCGTGGCGACAACCTGATCGGCGGCTCGCCCGATCCGCACGACATTCTGGAAACGATGGGCGTGGAGCCGCTGGCCGAATATCTGGTCAGCGAAATCCAGGAAGTGTATCGCCTCCAGGGCGTGAAGATCAACGACAAGCACATCGAGACGATCGTTCGTCAGATGCTGCAGAAGGTCGAGATCACCGATGGCGGCGACACCACGCTGCTGAAGGGCGAGCAGGTCGATCGCGAGGAAATGGACGCGATCAACGACAAGCTCGACGCGAACCAGGTCCGGGCCCAAGGCAAGCCCGTTCTGCTCGGCATCACCAAGGCGTCGCTGCAGACCCGCAGCTTCATCTCGGCGGCGTCGTTCCAGGAGACCACCCGCGTCCTCACCGAGGCGGCGGTCCAGGGCAAGCAGGACACGCTGATGGGCCTGAAGGAGAATGTCATCGTCGGCCGCCTGATCCCGGCGGGTACCGGTGCGGGCATGAACCGCCTGCGCGTGGCGGCCTCCAGCCGCGATGCCGCGCTCCGCGCGCAGCAGCGCAAGCTGGCCGAGGCGATCATCGCGCCGGTCAGCGCGGCCGAGCAGCGGGCGGCGGAAAACGCCCGTTCGCCGCGTGACGATGCGGGCACGGGCAGCGATCCGCTGGCCGAGGTCGTGCCGTCGGGCCAGGGTACTGACGCCGATGCCGGCGAGTATCTGAACGACTGATCCGGCTAACGGATTGGAATCGAAAGGCCGCCGTCCGGGCAACCGGGCGGCGGCTTTTTTGCAACCAAGCCGGTACATTTTGTCGTTGACGCACGAACGGGATTGGCAGAGAGGCCGACGCGACGAAAAACCCCGATTTGCGCCGAATGGAGGGTGCGCAAGACTTTGTAACGGGAACCGAAACCCCCTCCCAACCATATACAAATGTTGGAGAAGATCCCCGAACCGCGCGGGTTATTGGCGCGGTGAGGGGGCCCTGGAGACCTGAAATGACGTCGCCTGAGATTGACGAAGAGTATTTCTACCAACGTGCTGAAACGGAACTGGAACTGGCGCAGAAGGCGACCCACCCCGCAGCGGTTCGAGCGCATTATATCATCGCCAACCACTATCTCGATCGCGTGTACAGCCAGCCCGCCGACGGCGTGGTGGTCGAGGCGGCGGAGTAAGCGACGGACGAAATCATCGGTTTAACAACAGGCGCCTGCGGGGCGCCTGTTTCGTATCGGGCGGCGACCATGTGGTCGTCCAAGGCGATGACCCTGTCGTTCTACGAGTCCGAATCCCGGTATACGAACCGGAGGGGTAAGACCGGCGAACCCCTGCCCAGCTTAGCCGAAGCGTCCATCGCGGTGCCCTGTCGGCGATCCCCGCACCTCCCGAAAGTTGCAAGGTCTTCCATATCGTCGCGTCCCGCGTGAACGAGCCGGTGTACATCAATGCCGAGCTGAACGCGCTCTATCCGCACAATGTCGATGCCATGTTCCTGGCGGAGTTGTGGCGACGGCCGACGATCAACGGCTTTTCGACTTTCAATCCGCCCGACTGGCAGTTCGGCGATCCGCTGGCGGCGGGTTATGATGCACGGGCATTGGCCTATATCCGGCGGCATGGCCTGCGGCATGTCTGCCGGCTCGACATGCGAGAGGCGCGGCCCTGGCACCGGGTTGGGGAGCGGGCGGGCCAGGGCGGGAGAAAGCCTTGATCACGGCGCCTTGGCGGGGGGCATCGGCGTATATTGTGCCGAGACCAGTTGCCAGCCGCCATGCGCCTGACGTGCGACATAGCGCACGCGCAGCGAGCGGCTTGTGCCGTTGGGCGGGCTGATCGTCCGCCGTGCGGTCACGATCCCGATCGGCCCCCGCGCATGGACGACGATGTCGCTATTGGTCATCGGCGGGGCGGGGCGCTTGGCCTCCGGGGCATAATAGCCCAGCACCTTGTCGCGCGTATCCACGTCGCCGACCGGCGAAATCTCTTCATAGTCGGGGGCCAGCGTCCGATCGAGCGCGGCCGGGTCGAACCGGGTGCGTGCGGTTTCGAACCGCTCGACCAGCATGCGCAGCGGCGCCTCGGGAGCTTGGGCCATCGGTGTCATGCCCGCGCCGGTCATGGCCAGCCCTGCCATCAGAAGACTCGTCACGGCACTCCCCCTTGCTGCTCGCGGCGCATTCCATGCGACTTCGTGAATTGGCGCAAGAGGGAGCGTGCGCCGAACCCAAAAGAAAAAGGCGACCCCCGCGAAGGGGCCGCCCTTTCTTTAGCTCGCCAAGCGAACGGGTGCGGAGGTTGCCCTGCCGCAGTCCGATTACTTGAGCTCGACGGTCGCGCCGGCTTCTTCGAGCTGCTTCTTGATCTTCTCGGCCTCGTCCTTGGCAATGCCTTCCTTGACGGGCTTCGGAGCGCCTTCGACCAGCGCCTTGGCTTCGGTCAGGCCCAGGCCGGTGATCGCGCGGACTTCCTTGATGACGTTGATCTTCTTGCCACCGTCGCCGGTGAGGATCACGTCGAATTCGGTCTTCTCTTCAGCGGCCGGAGCGGCAGCGCCGCCAGCAGCAGGAGCAGCGGCAACGGCCGCAGCGGCCGAGACGCCCCACTTCTCTTCGAGCATCTTCGAGAGCTCAGCGGCCTCGAGGACGGTCAGCTCGCTCAGCTGGTCAACCAGCGCGTTCAGGTCTGCCATGTTCTTATCTCCAATACGGGCCGGGTAGATGGGCCCGAGTGTGTCAGTTCAAATCGTATTCGCCCGAAGATCAGGCGGCTTCCTTGTCCTTGTCGGCATAAGCCGCGAGGACGCGGGCGATCTGCGCCGCGGGAGCCTGGGTGATGGTGGCCAGCTTCGTGGCAGGCGCCACGATGAGACCAACCAGCTTCGCCCGGAGCTCGTCCAGCGAGGGCAGAGTCGCCAGCGCCTGCACGCCTGCGACATCAAGGACATTCGCACCCATCGATCCGCCGACGATCTCGAACTTGTCGGTCGTCTTGGCGAATTCCACGGCCACCTTGGCGGCGGCCACGGGATCGATCGAGCTGGCGATGCCGACGGGACCCGTCAGCATGTCAGCGACACCGGCATAGTCGGTGCCCTGGGCTGCGATCTTGGCAAGCCGGTTCTTCGAGACCTTGTAGGTCGCGCCGGCTTCCCGCATCTTCGTGCGCAGGGCCGTCGACTGGGCGACGGTCATGCCGTGGTTGCGGGTGATGACCACCACGCCAACCTCGTTGAAGTTGCGGTTCAGTTCGGCGACGGCCTGGGTCTTTTGATCGCGATCCATGCCATTCTCCATGGTTGGAACGACCGCGAACGGTCATCCCGGTTGCTTGACCGGGGGGTGTGACCACCCCTCGGGGTGTCCAGCGATGGGGAATGGGCAACCGACGCGTAGGAAACGCGGGGCAGACCGGGCGGGACCAGCAAGTGGCACGACCGGCAAAATCCTTTTCCCCGTCTCGGCAGGAGATTAAGTCGGGGCAAATTCCCCGGCACCTGCTGTCTTGGACGGAATCCGAACGGGCAAGCCCATCCGGATGCGGGGGTGCGCTTAGGCGCAATGGCAAAAGGAGTCAAGCGCGGCGGGCGAATGACCTGGATGTCATGACAGAGTCATCTTCGCGTCATCGACATGACGCCGAAATGAAGCCTGTGTGACTTGGTCGGACGGCAAAGGGCGGGTACTGACCGCGCAGCTTCTCCGCGCGGCGCCGGGGGATTTTCCATGTCGGATATCAACAACCTGGTCGCCTATGACGATGGCGACATCGATACCAACCGCTCCGCCAACACGCATATGGGTGATCTGATCGCCACCCGCCTGTCGCGCCGCCAGACGCTGCGCCACGGCGTGTCGGCGATGACGACCGCGCTGTTCGGCGGCGCGCTACTCGCCGGTTGCGATGACGAGAATCCGCAGGCCGTCACCGCCACGGCGGCGGGCAGCACGGCCAGCGTCGCGGCGGGCCGCCCCGTCACCCTGACCGGCACCGTCGGCAGCGGCCAGGTCGCCAATGTGAACTGGAGCCAGACGGCGGGTCCGTCGGTCACGTTGACGGGCGCCAACAACCTTGTCGCCTCGTTCCGCGCGCCGGCGGTGGCGACCGCGACCCAGCTCGCCTTCAAGCTGGAGATCACCAGCCGCGACGGTCTGGTCACCAACAACACGGTGACGGTCACCGTCACGCCGATCGCGCTCGACTTCACCGCCGTGCCGCACAGCCTGGCCGACGTCGTCACCGTGCCTTCGGGCTATAGCGTGACCGTGCTCTACCGTCTGGGCGATCCGATCGCCTCGGGGGTCGCGGCCTATGCCAATAACGGTACCGACACCAATTTCGCGCAGCGCGCCGGCGACCATCATGACGGCATGAGCTATTTCGGGCTGGCGTCGTCGGGCACCAATCCGGACCCGAACAACAGCACGCGCGGCCTGCTGGTCCTCAATCACGAGAATATCAGCGAGCAATATCTGCACGTGAACGGCCAGACGCCGTCGCCGCGCCCGGAGAGCGAGGCGATCAAGGAGATCGAGTGCCACGGCGTCTCGGTGATCGAGGTGACGCGCAGCAACGGCACCTGGAGCTATGTCCAGGGCTCGGCACTCAACCGCCGCATCACGCCCAACACGCCGATGGCGTTCAGCGGCCCGGTGAAGGGCAGCGCCTGGCTCAAGACCGCCTATTCGACCGATGGCAGCATGGGGCGCGGAACGATCAACAACTGCGCCAACGGCACGATGGCGTGGAACACCTATCTGACCAACGAAGAGAATTGGGCGGGCTATTTCCGGCGCAGCAGTGGTGACGTGGCCGTGCGTACCGCCACCACGCCGAAGCAGAATGTCTCGCTGTCGCGCTATGGCATCGGTGAGGGGCGTTCGGGCAATTATGGCTGGACCACCGTCACGCCATCGGACTCGTCGAGCACCATCTATCGCCGCTGGAACGCGACCGCCAATGCCGCGCTGGCCGCAGACGGCACGGCGGATTTCCGCAACGAGCCGTTCCAGTTCGGCTGGGTGGTCGAGATCGATCCGTTCAACCCCAGTTCGACCCCGCGCAAGCGCACGGCGCTTGGCCGCATGAACCATGAAGGTTGCCAGAGCGGCCGGATGATCGCCGGTGTCCGCCCCGCCTTCTACATGGGCGACGACGCGCAGAACGAATATATCTACAAGTTCGTGTCGGCGACGCCGTGGAATGCCTCGGACGCCAGCGCCTCCGACCGTCTGGCGGTGGGCGACAAATATCTGGACAACGGCACGCTCTATGTCGCCAAGTTCAATGCGGACGGCACCGGCATGTGGATGCCGCTGGTGTTCGGGCAGAACGGGCTGACCGCGTCGAACAGCGTTTATCCGTTCGCCGACCAGGCCGATGTCCTCATCAATACCCGTCTGGCGGGCGATGTGCTGGGCGCGACCAAGATGGACCGTCCCGAATGGACCGCGGTCAATCCGGCGACGGGCGAGATGTATTGCACGCTGACCAACAACAGCTCGCGCAAGCCGGTCGCGTCGGGCAGCCAGACCGGTGTCGATGCCGCCAATCCGCGTGCCTATGTCGATCCGCCCTCGACCTCAGTCGGCAACCGCAACGGTCATATCATCCGCCTCCGTGAGACCGGCGACACGACCGAGGCGACCAGCTTCACTTGGGACGTCTACGCCTTCGGGGCGGGCGCGGACCTCGATCCGACCAACATCAACCTGTCGGGGCTGGACGCGACCAACGATTTCTCCTCGCCCGACGGCCTGTGGTTCAGCCTGCCGAGCAATGTCGCAGGCCAGGCGACGCCGGTGATGTGGATTCAGACCGATGACGGCGCGTTCACCGACGTCACCAACTGCATGATGCTGGCCGCGATCCCCGGCCGGGTCGGCGATGGCGGCACGCGTTCGGTGACGAGCAGCGCGGGCGGGGCCTCGGCCACCGTCACCACGCGGATCGGCAAGGCGCCGGGCGTCACGCTGAAGCGCTTCCTGGTAGGGCCCAAGCAGTGCGAGATCACTGGTATCCATTCGACGCCGGACGGTACCTCGGTCTTCGTCAACATCCAGCATCCGGGTGAGGGGGCGGCCACCCCGTCGGCGCCGACCAGCAACTGGCCCGACAGCCAGGGCGGCAGCGCGGCGGCGACGGTGCGTCCGCGCTCGGCGACGATCGTCATCACCAAGAATGACGGCGGCGTGGTCGCGATCTGATCGGCTGACCGCATCGTCGATGCAGGGGGCCGGGAAGGTGATTGCCTTCCCGGCCCCTTTGTCGTTGAAAGGAGACGATGAAAGGGGACGGCATGGCGACGACACGGCGCGAGGTAATGGCGGGCGCAGCGGCGATCGGGTTGGGCACGGCGATCGGCCCCGCGATGGCGCGCGGACCGGGCGGCAATCGGCTGATCGCCGGTACCTATGCCAATGAAGGGGGCAAGGGCCTGTATCCTATCGTCGACGGCCGGGTCGACGCGCCGGTGACGGGCATCGTCAACGCCTCTTACGGCGTCGGCAACGGGCCGGGCGGCGCCTTTTATCTGTTGCGCGAACAGGCCGAGGGGCGCGTCACCGGCTATGGCCCGGGCTGGCGGGCGCGCGGGGCCGCGCCGACCGGTGGCAAGGACCCGTGCCATATCGCACTCGACCGATCCTCCGCCTGTCTGGCGGTCGCCAATTATTCCAGCGGGTCGGTCGCCTTCTACCAGCTCGACCGACGCACGGGCGCGCCGGGTGAGCCCCGGATCTTCCAGCATCGCGGCAACGGCCCCAATGCCGAACGTCAGGCCGGACCCCATGCGCATTGGGTCGGATTCAGTCCTGATCGCCACTGGCTGCACGCGATCGACCTGGGGGCGGACGCGATCTTCGCCTATCGCTTCGATCCCGTCGCGCGCGCCTTGGCCGAGCCGGTGATCGCCTGGCAGGCCCCCGCCGGTGTCGGCCCACGCCATATGGTGCGCCATCCGACGCTGGCGCGCGCCTATCTCGCCTGCGAGCTGGAGCCGCGCCTATTCGTGCTCGACGCGCTGCCCGATGGCCGGTTCCGCACGGCGGGCGAGCGGGCGCTGTTGCCGGACGGGGCGACCGGCGCCTCCTATGCCGCGCATATCGTGATCGATCGCGCGGGGCGGACGCTCTATGTCTCCAATCGCGGCGCCAACAGCATCACCGTCTTCGCGCTCGACGCCCAGGGCGAGCCCAGGGCGGTGCAGCATGTCTCGACCGAAGGCGACTGGCCGCGCTTCTTCCTGCTGCGCGAGGGGCGCGGCGAGATGCTCGTCGCCAATGAACGCTCGGGCACGGTCAAGACTTTTCGCATCGGCAAGGATGGTCGGCTGACCGCGACCGGGCAGAGCATGGCGATCCCCGGCGTGGTGTTCCTGGCGGAGGCGTAGGGCCCGCGACCTTCGTCGGGGTATTACTACCCTCGTCCTTCCGGCGCACGCCGAAGGCGAGTGGGAAGGGCGAGGGCGGTGCCATATCGACGGAAATGCATTAGAGGCGCGGCCCATGCGCTTCTTCCAACCCCTGCTGGCCGGCGCCACGCTGTCGGGCCGGCTGCTCGCCTGCGCGGGCGCGGTCATCGGTATCGCCCTGACCATCATCGTGTGCGACGGATTGCCCCCGCTGGGCCCTGACTTGCCGATCATCGTCGCGCCGTTGGGCGCATCGGCCGTGCTGGTCTTCGCGGTGCCCGCCAGCCCGCTGGCCCAGCCCTGGTCGGTCGTCGGCGGCAATATCCTGTCGACGCTGGTCGGGGTGGCGATGTTTCAGGCGATCCCGTCGCTGCCGCTGGCGGCGGGCTGTGCGGTCGGGGGCGCGATCCTGGTCATGTCACTATGCCGCTGCCTGCATCCGCCGGGTGGCGCGGCGGCGCTGACCGCGGTGATCGGCAGCCAGGGCATCCATGCGGCGGGCTTTGCCTTTGCCTTTGCACCGGTGGCGATCAACTCGATCGCGCTGGTGGCGATCGGCATGTTCTTCCACCGCGCGACCGGACGCAGCTATCCGCACGAGCCGGCGGTGGCGCCGACCGGTATGGACGCCTCGCGCATCCAGCCGGCCGATATCGATGCCGCGTTGGAGGATATGCATGAGAGCTTCGACATCGCGCGTGAGGACCTCGACACGCTGCTCGCCCATGCCGAGCGTCATGCGCGGGCGCGGGCTGCACCGCTCGCGTCCGGGCGATTACGGACCTTGCGGCGGGGTTAGGGCGTGGCCTTCGACGGCGCTCAGGCTGAACGGGAGTCGGAATCAAGGACCAACCGCCGTTCACGCTGAGCGAAGTCGAAGCGCACGTCCCGAACGGACGGCTTGGCGGATGTCAGCCCTTGGCCTTCGACTTCGCTCAGGCTGAACGGAGGGCCGGTATTACGACCGAACATAAAAATGGCCCGTCCCTCGTGCGGAGGAACGGGCCTTTTCCGTCAACCGGTCACATCGATCAGCGATACTTGCCGCTGAACGAGATGCCGATGATGCGCGGCTCGTTGAACACGGCCGCCATATAGTTTTCGATCACGCCCTTCAGGTTCTTCTCGTTCGTGATGTTGCGGGCGAAGACCGACAGGCTCCAATCGTCATGCGGCGCGGTATAGCCGATGCTCAGGCCGCCCTCGAAATTGCCGTTCGAGGTGAACTCCTTGGTCCGGTAGAGGACGAAGTTCGTATAGCCCTGCAGGTTCCAGTCGGTGCTAATGAACGCCTTGCCGCCATTGGCCAGCGGCATGTCGTACTTGGCCGCCAGGTTCAGGTTGTACTCGGGCGCGTTGGGCAGCGGATTGCCGTTGATCTGCGCGAAATAGGCGTTCGCGCCGAACACGCGGCGGGTGACGAACGGGTCGAGCACGGTGCACACCTGCACCCCGTTCAGGCCGCAGGTCTGGGCAAAGACGCGCTTGTCGCGAATCTCGGAGTGCAGCAGGCTGAGGCCCGCCGACAGCGCCAGGTTGCGCACCGGCAGCCACTGCGCATCGGCTTCCATGCCATAGGCGACCGCCTTGTCGGCGTTGAACAGCACGCCATTGCCGTCCGAATCGTTGCCGTTCAGCTGGATGCCCTTCACGCGATAGGCGAAGGCGGCGGCGTTCAGGCGCAGCGTGTTGTTGAACAGCTTCGACTTGAAGCCGGTCTCGAACGACAGGTTGGTTTCCGAATTGGCGGTGGTGAAGTCGGAGTTGAACACCGCCGAGCGGCCCTGGATCGTCGGGCCACGGAAGCCTTCGGCCGCGCGGACATAGACGTTCAGTTCGGGGGTGACCTCATACAGCGCCGACAGGTCCCAGCTCGGCTTGGTGTCCGACAGGCGCACGTCGCGGCGACCGCGATAGGTCGACACGCCGGCGGCGCTGTCGGCGGTGCGCAGCAGCTGGGTGCGCTTGGTGTCCTCGCTGACGCGACCACCGGCGGTCAGCAGCAGGCGATCGGTCGCCTGATAGCTGACCTGACCGAACAGGCCCCACGAGGTGTTGACGTTGTGCAGGCGGACCCAGTTATTCGGGTTCGCACCGATCAGGAACGCGCGCTGATAGAAGTCGGTGATGTCGCGGCTGTCGAAATAGATGCCGCCGAACTGCCACTTGAACGGACCGCCCGAGGTCGAGGCCAGGCGGACTTCCTGCGTCCACTGGTCGAGATCACGGACCTGCCCCTGGCTGAGGCCATAGCCATTGGGCTGGCCGTTCACCGGGAAGTTGGTCGCCGCGCCGCCATCGGTGTCGCCCTTGCTGAAGCCCGAGGTGGTTTCATAGGCGGTGATCGAGGTCAGCTCGGCCGCGCCCAGATCCCAGGCGGCGCGCAGCGAGGCGCCCTGTGTGTCATAGGACTGCGGATTGCCGCGCCCTTCGTCGATCGCGACCTGATCGCGGGGCTCGGCCGACACGTCGCGCGAACCCTTCTTCAACGCCCCGCGATGGAACAGCGTCGAAGTGCCGTCATACCAGCGGGCGTGGCCGGCCAGGTTGAACGACAGCGTCTCGGTCGGCGTGAACAGCAGCTGGAGGCGCACGTCGCGCTCGGTGAAGCCGCCCATCGCGTCCTTCTTGGGCGTCAGCGTGCCGTCGGCGCTGGGGCCAGCATAGACATTGTCGACCCAGTTGTCGCGGTGCTGGACCAGCGCCGACAGGCGGAAGGCCAGCACATCGGCGATCAGCGGGCCGCCGACGCCCGCGTCCATGCTGATCGTGTTGTAGGTGCCGATCGAGGCGGTGGCGCGGCTCTTGAACTCCTGGCTCGGCTTGATCGTGTCGAACTTGATGATGCCGGCGGTCGTGTTGCGACCGAACAGCGAGCCCTGCGGCCCCCGCAGCACTTCGACCTGATCGACGTCGAACACCGGGTTCGACTTCAGCACGACATGTTCGAGGACGACGTCGTCCTGGATGATCGACACCGGCTGCGACGCGCCGAGATAGAAGTCGATGTTACCCAGGCCACGGATGTAGAAGCGCGGGAAGATGCGGCCCGTGGTGGTTTCGGCATAGAGGCCGGGGACGCGGCCCGACAGCGCGAGAATGTCCTCGCCGCCCTGCTGGAAGGCGCGCAGGTCCTGGCCGCCGACGACGCCGACCGACACCGGCACGCGGTTCAGGCTTTCCGAACGACGCTCGGCGGTGACGACGATGTCGTTCAGCCCGGCCTGTTCATCGCCCTGTTCGCCGGCGGCGTTGGTTGTCGTGCCCTGGTCGGCGGTCTGCGCGATCGCCGGCACGGCCGCCAGCGTTCCCCACGCCGCGCCCAGCAGCGCCACGGTCTTGATAACGGACTTCATCTTGTTCCCCACGCTCGACGGATCGGTCGATGCCGTCCGCCTGATTGCAATTTCTCCCGGTGAGGCGGGCGGTTAGAGGCGCATTATGGCGCTTACGTGACAGAGGTGATGCGCTGCGAACACAGTTACAAAGGAATATGCGGTTCGACGCCCGGCACCGTCATGCAACGCAACGCGGCCTGCCGCATTGATGCCCAAAGGGCTGTTTCGACGGCGCAACGACGGGGGATGGCATGGCGGGGGTGGAAACTGGGCGCGAAGCGAGGGGCGGCGAAGGGGCACTGGCGCGGCTGGCATTGCGGTTCACCGGCTGGGCCGAACGCTGGTTTCCCGATGCCTTCGTCTTCGTCGCGATCGCGGTGGTGGTCGTGGCCGCCGCCGCGATGATCAACGGTGCGCCGGCGCCCGTCGTGGCCAAGAGCTTCGGCGACGGCTTCTGGACGCTGATCCCATTCACCATGCAAATGGCGTTCGTGACGATCGGCGGCTATGTCGTCGCCACCTCGCGGCCCGTTCAGCGGCTGATCGACTGGCTGGCCGAGCGGCCGCGCAGCGCACGGGGGGCGATCGGCCTCATCGCCTTTGCGACCATGGTCTCGTCGCTGCTCAGCTGGGGATTGAGCCTGATCTTCGGCGGGCTGTTGGCGCGGGCCTGCGCGCGGCGGACCGAGCTGCAAATGGATTACCGCGCGGCGGGGGCGGCGGCCTATCTGGGACTGGGGGCGACCTGGGCGATGGGGCTGTCCTCCTCCTCGGCGCAGCTACAGGCCAATCCCGCCAGCCTGCCGCCAGCCCTACTGCCCATCACCGGCGTCATCCCGTTCAGCCAGACCATCTTCCTGTGGCAGTCGATGCTGATCGCCGGCGTGTTGATCATCCTGTCGACGATCATCGCGGTCGCCTCCGCGCCCGGTCGTGATACCGCCGTCACCGCGCAGGATATGGGCATCGATCCGGCGCGCGAGGCGGATGACCTGCCCCCGCGCACCCAGCCGGGCGAGTGGTTGGAACATGCGCCGCTGATCACCATCCTAATCGGGCTGCTGGCGTTGGGCTGGCTGGTGCAGGAGTTCGCGCGACAGGACTGGATGATCGCCATCTCCAACCTGAACACCTACAACTTCCTGTTCCTGATGGCGGGGCTGGTGCTGCACTGGCGGCCTAAGCGCTTCCTGATCGCTCTGGGTCGTTCGGTGCCGGCGACGGCGGGCATCCTCATCCAATATCCCTTCTATGCCGCCATCGCCGCGATGCTGACCGGTGCGACCAATGCCGCGGGGATCGGCGTCGCCGACCGGATTGCCCATGCTTTTGTCGCAATGAACACGCAGGCCAGCTTTCCGCTGACCATGGGGGCCTATTCGGCGATCCTCGGATTTTTTATTCCATCGGGCGGCGGCAAATGGCTGCTGGAGGCGCCCTATGTGATGCAGGCGGCCAACGAATTGCAGGTCCATCTCGGCTGGGCGGTGCAGATCTACAATGCGTCCGAGGCGCTGCCCAACCTGATCAACCCCTTCTGGATGCTGCCCTTGCTGGGCATCTTGGGGCTGAAGGCGCGCGACATCGTTGGCTTCAGTTTCCTGCAGTTGATCGTCCATCTGCCGGTGGTGCTGTTCCTGCTTTGGGCACTGTCCTTCACGCTGTCTTATCACCCGCCGGTGATGCCCGGAACCGGATGACTGTCACATAGTTGTAACCCGGTTTTGCTTGACGTGATGCCTGCGGCTGGTCAGGGGGGCGGCGTTCGTACCATCTTCCGTTCATGTCCCTGTTACGGTCCGGCGTTTCGCCGTGGCCCGATAGGCCATGGGCCAAAGACGTGTATGATATCGGATCACTATCGGGGTTTACCGACTGATGTTCGCCTGGTTTCAACGCCTTCTGCCGAAGACGGGCAATTTTTTCGAACTGTTCGAGGCGCAGGCCGCGACGATCCTGGCGGGGGCCGAGGCCACCGTCCGGCTGTTCGACACGCAGGGTGACACCGCCGACGAGATCGCCGTCGTCGCCGCGCGCGAGCATGACGCGGACGAGATCACGCGCAAGGTGCTGACCTCGGTCCGCTCGACCTTCCTGACGCCGTTCGACCGCGCCTCGATCACCTCGCTGATCGGCTCGCTCGACGACACGATCGACGAGATGCACGCCGCCGCCACCGCGATCGGCCTGTACCGGCTGACCCGCTTCGCCCCCGAAATGCGCGAGATGGCGACCGTCGCGGTCGAGGCGGCTCGTCTGACCGTCGAGGCGATGCCGCTGATGCGCGACGTCGCGCGCAACGGCGACCGGCTGCACGCGCTGACCGAGGAGCTGGTCCGCCTGGAGGGCCGCGCCGACGACATCCATGCCGCCGGTCTGAAGCGCACGCTGGAGGAATGCGGCGAGCGCGACACGCTGCGCTTCGTGATTGAGCGCGAGGTGTACAAGCATCTGGAGCGCATCCTCGACGCGTTCGAGGATGTCGCCGACGAGATCGACGGCATCGTCATCGATCACGCCTGAGGCGGCGGCCATGCACGAACTCGCCTTTCCCCTGCTGGTCGGCCTGATCCTGGTCGCGCTGGCGTTCGATTATCTCAACGGCCTGCATGACGCGGCCAATTCGATCGCGACCGTGGTGGCGACCCGCCTGTTGTCGCCGGTCGCGGCCGTGGTGTTCGCCGCCTTCTTCAACTTCGCGGCCTATTTCCTGACCGTCGCCTTTCCCAGCCTGCATGCGGTGGCCGAGACGATCGGCAAGGGCCTGATCGACAAGAGCATCGTCACGCCCGCCGTCATCTTCGGCGCGCTGGGCGGGGCGATGGCGTGGAACGTCATCACCTGGCTGCGCGGTATCCCCTCGTCGAGCAGTCATGCGCTGGTCGGCGGGCTGGTCGGCGCGGGCGTCGCCCATGCCGGCATGGACGCGGTGAAATGGGCGGGGCTCAACAAGACACTGATCGCCATCGTCCTGTCGCCGATGCTGGGTATGATCCTGGCCATGCTGGTCATGCTGCTGAGCAGTTGGGGCTTGCGCCGGTCGAGCGCGGGGCAGGCGGAGCGCAGCTTCCGCGCGATGCACCTCGTCTCCTCGGCCGCCTATTCGCTCAGCCACGGCCTGAACGACGCGCAGAAGACGATGGGGATCATCACCGTGCTCCTCTATTCAACCGGTCGCCTGTCGGGCCCGTTCGAGGTGCCGCACTGGGTCGCCATCTCCTGTTATGTCGCGATCGCGCTGGGCACGATGACCGGCGGCTGGCGGATCATCGAGACGATGGGCACCCGCATCACCAAGCTGTCGCAGCATCAGGGCTTCAGCGCCTCGACCGCCGGGTCGATCGTGATTTTCCTGGCCTCGGCCATGGGCATTCCGGTGTCGACGACGCATACCATCACCGGCTCGATCATCGGCGCGGGCGTGGCCAGGCGGGCCTCGGCGGTGCGCTGGGGCGTGGCGGGCAATGTGGTGATCGCCTGGATCATCACCATCCCGGCCTCCGCCGCGATGGGGGCGGGCTTCTACCTGCTGACCCGGTTGTTCTGATACGAGGGGAGGGCGAAAGTCCTCCCTTTTTTATGATCCTCCCCGATACGGGGAGGTGGCAGGCCGCAGGCCTGACGGAGGGGGGCTTCCTCACAGGTGGTACCTGGCGAATAGCCCCCTCCACCATCCTTCGGATGGTCCCCCTCCCCGTGCCGGGGAGGATAGGTGTGGCTTTCGACTGCGCTCAGGCGGAACGGAGGATGGGGATGGACTGCATTGGCCCATCCCCACCCTCACGACCCCGTGACCGGCCCACCGGCGGCCTGGAACAGCGCGACCGTATCGGTCATCCGCGCCGCCTTGGCCTGGATCAGCTGCGAGCGCGCCTGCGCGTCCGTGGCGGTGGCGTTGAGCAGTTGCAGCGTCCCCACATCGCCCAGCGCCAGCTGACGCCGCGCGAAGGTCAGCGCCTGGCCGGCCGCATTGCTCGCCCGCTGTGCCGCGTCGAGCGCCTGGGCGTCGGTCAACAGGCCGGTCAGCGAGTCTGCGACATTGCCGAACGCCTGGAGCACCGCCGCGCGATACTGTGCCTTGGCGCCCTCCAAAGCCGCCTCCGCCGCCTTTTGCTGGTGGCGTAGCGCATTGGCATGGAACAACGGCTGGGTGATCCCGCCGAGCAGCGCCCAGAAGGGATTGCCGCTCTTGAACATGTCGCCGAAATTCTGCGCCGAGCCGCCGGCATTGGCCGAGAGCTGGATGCTGGGCAGACGCGCGGCGATCGCTGCGCCGACATCGGCACCGGCCCCCTGCAATTGCGCTTCGGCGGCCAGCACGTCGGGGCGGCGATGGACCAGCTCGGACGGTACGATGGCAGGCAGTTCGGTCGGCAGGGTCAGTTGCGACAGGTCCGGCAGCGGCGGCAGGGCCGATCCCGGGGCACGCCCGATCAGCGTCGCGATAATCGTCCGCTGCGCCGCTTCGGCGCGGACCAGCGGGGGCAGGGCGCCCTCGGCTGTCGCGAGTGCGGCCTGTTGCGTCGCCACATCGGAGGCGCCCACCGCGCCCAGTCGTTGCCGCTGTTGCAGCGCGCCCAGGATATCGCGATTGACCTGCACCGCCGTCTGCGCGGCGGCGACCTGTTCGGCGAGGCTCGCCCGTTCGATGAGCGCGGTAACGAGATTGGCGGCGACCGTCATGCGCGCCGCGTCGAGCTGATGCCGCTCCACCTCGGCGCGTGCGGCGGCGGAGCGGACCTGCGCCCGGTTGCCGCCGAACGCATCGACGTCATAGGATACGCTGACCTGCGCGGTGTGCAGCGTGTAGAGTTGCTGGTTCTGGTCGGCGACCGCAGGCGACAGCGCGTTGGACACGCGGGTCCGCTGCGCCTGGTAGTTCAGCCCGCCTTGCGGGAAGAGCAGCGAGCCCCTGGTCGCCCGTGCCTGTTCCTGCGCCTGCCGCAGCGAGGCCTCTGCCACGGCCACATCGTTATTGTGCGCCAGCGCTTCGGCGACCAGCGCGTCGAGTTGGGCATTGCCGAAGGCGTGCCACCATTCGGGCGCGATGGTGGCGGATACCGTCTGCGCCGGGCCGCTGGCCGGGGCGATCACCGGCGCGGGCGCCAGCGGCGGCAGGCTGGCATGCGCGTCCAAGTCATGCGGGCCGACGGCGCACGCGGAGACACAGGCGAGCAGCGGCAGGGTCAGGAAACGCTTCATGCCGGAACCCCAGAGTCGGAGATGGTGTCAGAGGTGCGGGTATCGCCCTGGTCGTCGACCATCGGGTCATGCTTCTTCTTACGCTGCGACAGCGGCAGACGGGTCGAAAAGCGGCTGATGAGCACCGGCAGGACCAGCAGGATCAGCACCGGGGCGAGCGTCATGCCGCCCACCACGACCAGCGCGAGGGGCTTCTGCACCTGGCTGCCGATGCCGTGCGAGAGTGCGGCGGGCAGCAGGCCGATGGCAGCGACGAGACAGGTCATGACGACCGGGCGCAGGCTGTTCTTGACGGTGGTGGCCAGCGCATTCTCACGCGGCGCACCTTCGTCGATCGCATTGTTGAAGGTGGTGACGACCAGGATGCCGTCCATCACCGCGATGCCGAACAGCGCCACGAAGCCGATCGCCGCCGAAATGCTGAACGCCGTGCCGGTCAGGGCCAGGGCCAGCACGCCGCCCACGATCGCCATCGGGATCGCGGAGAAGGCGAGCAGGCTGTCGCGTATCGAGCCGAAGTTCGCATAGAGCAGCAGCAGGATGAGCACGAGGCTGATCGGGACCACGATCTCCAGCCGGGCGATGGCGTTCTTCAGGTTATCCAGCTCGCCCGCCCATTCCAGGTGATAGCCCGGCGGCAGGTGGACATTCTGGTTGATCCGCGCACGGGCCTCCTCGACCGCGCCGCCCAGATCGCGGCCACGCACCGAGAATTTGATCGGCACGTAACGCTCCTGATGCTCGCGGTAGATGAACGAGGCGCCGCTGGTCAGCTTGACGTTGGCGACCTCGGACAGCGGCACCTGGATGGTTCCGTTTCCATCGGGCGACGGCGCCCCGATCGTGATGTTGCGCACCGATTCCAGCGAGTCGCGCTGGGCGGGCTGCAACCGCACGATGATCGGGAAGTGGCGGTCGGTGCCCGGCTCGTAAAGGTCAGCTGTCGACTGGCCGCCGATCGCAGCGGCGACCGTCTGGTTGATGTCGTCGGGCGTCAGGCCGTAACGGGCGGCTTTGGCGCGATCGACATCGATGCGCACGGTCGGCTGGCCCAGGATTTCGAACACGCCGAGATCCTCGATGCCCTTCACCTTGGCCATCTGCGCCTTGATCTGGTTGGCCAGCTTTTCCAGCGTGACGAGATCGGGGCCGAACAGCTTGATCGAGTTGGCGCCCTTCACGCCCGAGGCGGCTTCCTCGACGTTATCCTCGATGATCTGCGAGAAAGAGAAGTCGACGCCGGGATATTTCGCGGCCAGCCGCTTCGACAGTTCGTCGATCAGCTTCTCCTTGGTCATGCCGGACGGCCAGGTGTCGAAGGGCTTCAAGGGCACGAAGAATTCGACGTTGAAGAAGCCGGTCGCGTCGGTACCGTCGTCGGGGCGGCCATGGGCAGACAGGACCGCCGTGGTTTCCGGATAGCTGGCGATGATCTTGCGCACCTCGTTGGTCACCTTCTCGCCCGCCTCCAGGCTGATCGAGGAGGGGAGGGTGGCGCGGATGTACATATTGCCTTCTTCGAGGTGCGGCAGGAACTCGATGCCGAGCGAGCGCACGCCGACCACCGCGAGACCCAGCATCAGCACCGCGCCGCCGATCGTCACGATCTTGTTGCGCAGCGCGAAGGACGCGGCGGGTTCGTAGATGCGGCGCAGCTTGCCGACGATGAAGGTCTCGGTCTCGGCCAGCTTGTCCGGCAGCAGCAGCGTCGAGAGCACCGGCGCGACGGTGAAGGTCGCGAGTAGACCGCCGCTGATCGCATAGGCATAAGTCTTGGCCATCGGGCCGAAGATATGCCCCTCGACGCCGGTCAGGGTGAACAGCGGCAGGAAGCTGGCGATGATGATCGCAGCGGCGAAGAAGATGCCGCGGCTGACCTCGCTCGACGCGCCCAGCACCGCGCCGAAGCGGCTGGCCATGGTGTAGCGGCCCTGACCGTTCTCCGCGGCGGCGGATCGCTCGACCATGTGGCGGAAGATATTCTCCACCATGATGACGCAGGCATCGACCACCAGGCCGAAGTCGAGCGCGCCGACCGACAACAGGTTCGCACTCTCCCCCTGCAACACCAGGATCAGGATCGCGAAGGCCAGCGCAAAGGGGATGGTCGCCGCCACGATGATTGCCGAGCGCAGATTGCCGAGGAACAGCCACTGCAGCGCGAAGATCAGCAGGATGCCCACCACCATGTTTTCCATGACGGTGTGGATGGTCAGGTTGATCAGGTCGGAACGGTCGTAGATTCGCTCCAGATGGACGCCGGGGGGCAGGACGCCGCTGTCGTTGATATTGGCGACCTCGGCCTGGACGGCCTTGATCGTCGGCATCGACTGGGCGCCGCGCTGCATCAGGACGATGCCCTGCACGATGTCGTCGTCATTGTTGTACCCGGCGATGCCCATGCGCGGGGCGTTGCCGATCTTGACGGTCGCCACGTCCTTGATGAGCACGGGGGTACCGCCCGCTTCACCGACCAGCACGTTCTCGATCGCATTCGGCGACTGGATCAGGCCGACGCCGCGCACGATCGCGGCCTGTTCGCCGAAGTTGATCGTCTGGCCGCCGACATTGCCGTCGCTCTTGGACAAGGCCGCCAGCACCTGTGCCACGGTGACGCCGTGGGCGTTCAGCCGGTTCTGATCGATCACCACGTCATAGGCGCGCAGCTTGCCGCCCCAGCCGGTCACGTCGATGACGCCCGGAATCCGCTTGAACCGGCGCTGGAGCACCCAGTCCTGCAGCGTCTTCAGGTCCATCACCGAATAACCCTTGGGCGCGGCGATGCGGTAACGATAGATCTCACCCACCGGTGAGGTCGGCGACAGCGTCGGCTGCGCGCCACCGGCCAGCGGCGGCAGTTGCGACAGGCGGTTGATGACCTGCTGGCGCGCCTGCTCGTTGGTATAGTCGTAGGTGAACTGGATCTTGATGTCCGACAGGCCGAACAGGCTGATCGCGCGGATCGCGGTCAGATGCGGGATGCCCGCCATCTGGACCTCGATCGGGATGGTGACGTTGCGCTCCATCTCCTCGGCCGACAGGCCTTGGGTCTGGGTGATGACCTCGACCATCGGCGGGACCGGGTCGGGATAGGCTTCGATGTTGAGGTTGATGAAGCCGATGACGCCAGCGACGATCATCGCGAAGAACAGGCCGACGATCAGCAGTCGCTGACGCAGCGCAAAGTCGACGATGCGGTTCATTACTCGCCGATCCCCGCTTCGTTGACGAACAGCGCGCCCGAGGTGACGATCTTCTCGCCCGGCTTCAGCCCCGAGGTGATCGTGACCAGGCCGTTGGCGGAGTCGCCGGTCGTCACGTCGCGCGCGACCAGCAGGCCGTCGGGACGCTCGATCCAGACGCGCGCGGTGTCGCCTTCATGGATGACGGCGGCGGCGGGGACGCGGATCGCTTCGCCCGCGTTCAGATGCTGGATCGCGAAGCTGGCGAACATCTGCGGCTTCAGCGCCTTGTCGGGATTGGGGATCGAGGCGCGGACGGGCAGGCGATGGGTCTCGGGGTCGAGCGCGGCACCGACCAGATCGATGGTGGCGTGGAAGACGCGGCCCGGCACGGCGGGCGTCGTCACCTCGACGGGATCGCCGACGCGCACATTCTCGGCATCGCTCTCGGCGACCTGCGCGACCAGCCAGACGCGCGAGGGGTCGGTGATGGTCATCACCGGCTTGTCGCCGCCCTGCGAGACGTACTGACCCGGCGCAACATCGCGCGACGCGACGACACCACTGATCGGCGCGACCAGCGTGGTGATGTCGTGGATGCCCGAACCCTGGCCGGAATGTTCCAGCCGGTTGATCTCACCCTGCGACTTGCCGAGCACGGCCAGCTTGTCGCGCGCGGCGCCCAGCGCCGCGGCGGCGGTGCGCGCGGTCGCCTGTGCGGCGGCGAGGTCGGCCTTGGCCTGCTGATAATCCTTCAGCGCGCCGCCGGCGGTTTCGTAGATCTGCTGCTGGCGGTCGGCATTGCGCTGCGCCGCGACGAGCTGTGCCTGCGCGTTCTGATAGGCCGCCTGGGCCGAGAACAGGCTGGAGCGCGCATCGACGAAGTCGCTGGTCTTGATGAGAAGCAGCGGCTGGCCCTGACGCACCACCTGGCCGGCATCGGCGAGCACCCGTACCACTTGGCCCGCATAGGGCATCAGCACCGGGGTCGAGCGGGTGGCATCGGCCGTGATCGATCCCGTCGCCATCGTCTGGGCACCCGACGCGCCCAGCCCGACCCGTATGGTCGGCATGGCGGCCAATTGCTCCTTCGACAGGCGCAGCGTGCCGGCCGGCGGCGGGGCGGGCGGAACCTCCTCCTTATGGGTCAGTTTGCCGATCAGCGTGATGAGCAGCAGCGCCCCAACCAGCACGGCGGCGGCGATCGCGACCCAGCGCCATTGCTGTGCCGAGGACAGGCGACGGGTTTCGGGTAGCGTTTCGTCGGCAGGGTTGGCGTGCATCGGCTTCTTTCGGCGCGAAGGACTGGAAATTGCGCCGGGCGATAGGGCCAGTGCCCTGACGCACCGCTTACGGAAAACTTACGAGACGTTCATGTTCGGATGTGAGGCGAATGGCGGTGCGTCGCTTGCGCAGGGGGGCAGTCCCGCCGTTTCGGACATGGGCTCAGTGCGGCTGGTCGATGACCGCCCTGTCACGATCCGGGGAACAAGTCCCGCGGTTCGTCGTTGGAATCCAACGGTTCGACAGAAAGAAAAACAAGAGGGGCAGTCCATGGCCAGTCATATGCCACCGCCGCGTATCTCCGACCTGCCACGCGAGGAGCGCCTGGATGCCCTGTATCGCCGTGCGGCCGATGACCGCGCCCGCTATATGGCCATGCGTGCCCGTCGGCCCGGTTTTCTGGATCGTTTCCTACAGCTTTTCTGAGGCTTGGTGCCGCAACCATGATGGCTGCGGCCAGTCCATGTCAGGCGCGACCGCGCCGACGCCGACGTGGTGCGACCGCGTGCATGGGACCGGAGCGGGGGCGGATATGACGATCCCACCGCAAATCGCTGTGGCCAATGGCGACCATGATAATCAGCAACGACGATAGCGCCGATACCGTCAACCAAATCTCCAGTAACGCACCGGCCATGCCATTCCCCGAATATGAATGGCGCCAACGCTTCTGCACCGTATCCGATCCGGTCCCTTTCGCTTCCTGCCGATAATTTACACGAAACGACCTGAGCATTCGCGACCCCGTCGCGCTTTGCCGTGCAACCGCTATAAGCGGGCGCCATGATCCGATCCGATCGACGTTCCTGGCCGCTGGCGATCGGCCTTTCGCTATTGGCGGGCTATGTCGATGCGATCGGTTTTCAGCGGCTGGGCGGTTATTTCGTCTCGTTCATGAGCGGCAACGGCACGATGCTGGCTTTGGGGCTGGTCGCGCCAGGTGGCGCGGCGCACGGCGTCGCGCTGCTGGCGGCGCTGCTGGCGCTGTTCGTCGTCGGGGTGATGCTGGGCACGTTGATCCGCCTGATCCTGCCCCGCGCGGGCCAGCCGGTGGTGCTGGTGCTGGTTGCGATGCTGTTGGCGGGGGCCGCCGCCGTCCAGGGCTGGGCCGGCCTGCTGATGGCGGTCGCGATGGGCGCGGCCAACGCCACCTTCGAGCGCGATGGCGAGGTCAGCATCGGTGTCACCTATATGACCGGGACGCTGGTCAAGATCGGCCAGCATCTGGCGCGGATGGTGGCGGGGCGGACGCGCTGGGCCTGGGTGCCTTACCTGCTGCTGTGGATCGGATTTGTCGCGGGGGCGAGTCTGGGTGCGCTGAGCTATGCGCAATGGGGCGTGGCCGCACTATGGGGTGCGGTGATGGCCGCGCTGGCCGCCGCCGCCGCCGCATGGACCCTGTCGCGCGCCGCCTGACGCGGGAGCGGGGGGCTTTGTCGGCTTTTCTGCGGACCCCGCTTGGATTTCACGACCGAGCAATATAATTACAAGGGTGAGAGTCGGGCATCAGACCCGCGACAGGAGAGAATATGCGCGTGATCGATCATTGGGTCGCTGGCGGACAGACCGCGACCGATGCCTCCGCCACCCGACCCGAGGGCCGTCTGGGCGATGTCTTCGACCCCAATAGCGGCCAGGTACAGGCCCGGGTGATGCTGGGCGATGCCGCGCTGCTCGAACGCGCCGTCGCCGCCGCGCAAGCCGCGCAACCCGGCTGGGCCGCGACCAATCCGCAGCGCCGGGCGCGCGTGATGTTCCGGTTCAAGGAACTGGTCGAGCAGAATATGGACGCGCTCGCCCATCTGCTCTCCTCCGAACATGGCAAGGTGATCGCCGACGCGCGAGGAGACATCCAGCGCGGGCTGGAGGTGATCGAGTTCGCCTGTGGCATTCCGCACGCCTTGAAGGGCGAATATACCCAGGGCGCGGGGCCGGGCATCGACGTCTATTCGATGCGCATGCCGCTGGGCATCGGGGCGGGGATCACCCCGTTCAACTTCCCCGCGATGATCCCGATGTGGATGTTCGGCGTCGCCATCGCCTGCGGCAACGCCTTCATCCTGAAGCCGTCCGAGCGCGACCCCTCGGTTCCCGTCCGCCTCGCCGAACTGCTGCGCGAGGCGGGTGCGCCCGAGGGTATCCTTCAGGTCGTCCACGGCGACAAGGCGATGGTCGATGCGATCCTCGACCACCCGGCGATCAGCGCGGTCAGCTTTGTCGGCTCGTCCGATATCGCCCATTACGTCTATCGGCGCGGGGTGGAGGCGGGCAAGCGGGTCCAGGCGATGGGCGGCGCGAAGAACCATGGCATCGTCATGCCCGACGCCGATCTCGACCAGGTGGTCGCCGACCTGTCGGGCGCGGCCTTCGGCTCGGCGGGCGAGCGGTGCATGGCGCTGCCCGTCGTCGTACCGGTGGGCGACAAGACGGCGGATGCGTTGCGCGAAAAGCTGATCCCCGCGATCGACGCGTTGCGGGTCGGTGTCTCGACCGATGCGCAGGCGCATTACGGTCCGGTCGTCAACGCCGCGCACAAGAAGCGGGTCGAGGACTGGATTCAAACCGGTGTCGACGAGGGCGCGGAACTGGTCGTCGACGGGCGCGGCTTCACGCTCCAGGGGTATGAGGAGGGTTTCTTCATCGGCCCGTCGCTGTTTGACCGGGTCACCCCGAACATGCAGAGCTACAAGGAAGAGATTTTCGGCCCCGTGCTCCAGATCGTCCGCGCGCCCGATTTCGAGACGGCGGTGCGCCTGCCCAGCGAGCACCAGTACGGCAACGGCGTCGCCATCTTCACCCGCAACGGCCACGCCGCGCGCGAGTTCGCGGCCCGCGTCGAAGTCGGCATGGTCGGCATCAACGTGCCGATCCCGGTGCCCGTCGCCTATCACAGCTTCGGTGGTTGGAAGCGCTCAGCCTTCGGCGACGTGAACCAGCACGGCATGGAGGGCGTCCGCTTCTGGACCAAGGTGAAGACGGTGACGCAGCGCTGGCCCGACGGCGCGCCCGATGGCGGTAACGCCTTCGTCATCCCGACCATGGGCTGATCGAGAGACACATGACCCAATTCGACCTGACCGACGAGCAGCGCGAGATCCAGGACCTCGCGCGTCGCTTCACCGCTGACCGGATCACGCCCTTCGCGGCCGAGTGGGACGAGAAGCACATCTTCCCGCGCGACACGATTCGTGAAGCGGCCGAACTCGGCTTCGCGGCGATCTACGTGTCCGAAGAATCCGGCGGCATCGCGCTCGGGCGGCTGGAGGCGGCGCTCATCATGGAGGCGATGGCCTATGGCTGTCCCTCGACCAGCGCGTTCATCTCGATCCACAATATGGCGTCGTGGATGATCGACCGGTTCGGCGATGCGGATGTGAAGGGGCGTTACCTGCCCGACCTCGTCACCATGGACCGCATGGCCAGCTATTGCCTGACCGAGCCGGGCTCGGGCTCCGACGCCGCCGCGCTCAAGACCCGCGCGGTGCGGGACGGCGATCATTATGTGGTCTCGGGCTCCAAGCAATTCATCTCGGGCGGCGGCGAGAATGAGGTGTACGTCACCATGGTCCGCACCGGCGAGGACGGGCCCAAGGGCATTTCCTGCCTCGTGATCGACAAGGACACCCCCGGCGTTTCCTTCGGCGCGAACGAGCGCAAGCTGGGCTGGCATTCACAGCCGACGCGGCAGGTCATGTTCGACAACGTCCGCATTCCCGTCGCCAACCGGCTGGGCGCGGAGGGTGAAGGGTTCCGCATCGCGATGATGGGGCTGGACGGCGGGCGGCTGAACATCGGCGCCTGCTCGCTGGGCGGCGCGCAACGCTGTCTGGACGAGGCGGTCGCGTATGTGAAGGACCGCCGCCAGTTCGGCAAGGCGATCGCCGAGTTCCAGAACACGCAATTCACCCTGGCCGACATGGCGACCGAACTGGAGGCGGCGCGGGCGCTGCTCTATCTCGCCGCCGCCAAGGTGACCGACAACGCGCCCGACAAGACCCGCTTCGCCGCGATGGCCAAGCGGCTGGCGACCGATACCGGATCGTCGGTGGTCGACCGGGCGCTGCAACTCCATGGCGGCTACGGCTATCTGATGGATTACCCGATCGAACGCTTCTGGCGCGATCTGCGCGTGCATTCGATCCTGGAAGGCACCAATCAGGTGATGCGAATGATCGTCGGGCGGGATCTTTTGAAGGACTGACGCCAATCTTTTGGCAACTGGACCCCGGCCTTCGCCGGGGTGGTAGAAGAGAGTAAGAGAGCCGCATGACTGAAGACCTGATCGTCACCCGCGAAGGCCCGGTCGGGCGGCTCCGCCTCAACCGGCCCAAGGCGATCCACGCGCTGACCCGTGAGATGTGCGAGGGGGTACTCGCCGCGCTGGAAGACTGGCGGGCGGACCTCGATGTCGAGGCCATCATCATCGACCATAGCGAAGGTCGCGGCTTCTGTGCGGGCGGCGACATTCGTCTGCTCGCCGAAAGCGGCGCGGGCGACGGTGAGGCGGCGCGCAGTTTCTTCCACGCCGAATACCGGATGAACCACCGGCTGTTCACCTATGCCAAGCCGATCGTGGCGTTCATGGATGGCATCACCATGGGCGGGGGCGTCGGCATTTCCGCGCCCGCCCGCTTCCGCGTCGCGACCGAGAATACGCGGCTGGCCATGCCCGAGACGGGAATCGGCCTGTTCCCCGATGTCGGCGGCGGCTGGTATCTGTCGCGCCTGCCGGGGCGGATGGGAATATTTCTGGCACTGACCGGGCACCGGCTCGACGGGGCCGAGGCCCATGCACTGGGCCTCGCCACCCATTATCTGACCGCCTCTGCGCTGGAGGAGGCCAAGGCTGCGATTATATCCGCGCCGCAAGAGATCGCGGCAACGCTCGATCGACTCTCCGTGCCAGCGCCCGAGGCGAAGATCATGGCGCACGCTATCGCCATCGACCGGGTGTTCGCCGCCGACACGCTAGAGGAGATCGTCGCTACGCTGGAGGCCGATGGCGGTGAATGGGCGACGCAGCAACTGGCGGTCCTCCGCACCAAGTCGCCACAAGCCTGCAAGGTTTCGCTCCGTCTGCTCCATGAGGGCGCGCTGACCACCGAGTTCGCCGACGAGATGCGCCGCGAATATGGTGTCGCCGCGCATGTGGTGCAGCGTCCCGACTTCATCGAGGGGGTCCGCGCGCTGATCGTCGACAAGGACAACGCCCCGCGCTGGAACCCGGCGACCCCGGAAGGCGTCACCGACACGATGATCGACCATATCTTCGCACCCTTGCCCGAGGGGCAGGCCTGGACCCCGGACGACCGCTGAAGAGGACGCACATGACCGATTACAACACCTTGATCGTCGAGCGCCGCGAGGCGGTGACCTTGGTGACGCTCAACCGGCCGCAGGCGCTGAACGCGCTCAATGCCGAACTGCTGGCCGAGCTGCTGGACGTGATGCGGGCCTATGACGCCGATCCCGAACAGCGCTGTGCCGTGATCACCGGCAGCCCCAAGGCCTTCGCGGCGGGTGCGGACATCAAGGAGATGCAGGAGATGGACTTCGCCGCCATGTATGGCGGCAACCATTTCGCCGGCTGGGACGACTTCACCCGCACCCGGAAACCCATCATCGCGGCGGTGGCGGGCTATGCGCTGGGCGGCGGGTGCGAGCTCGCCATGATGTGCGACTTCATCCTCGCCGCCGACACCGCCAAGTTCGGCCAGCCCGAGATCAAGCTGGGTGTGACGCCCGGCATGGGCGGATCGCAGCGGCTGGCTCATGCGGTCGGCAAGGCCAAGGCGATGGAAATGTGCCTGACCGGCCGGATGATGGATGCCGAGGAAGCTGAGCGCGCGGGCCTCGTCGCGCGGATCATCCCCGCCGCCGATCTTGTCGAGGACGCGCTGAAGACCGCCGCGACCATCGCCGGCATGGCCCCGATCGCGGTGCGCGCGAACAAGGAAATGGTCAACGCCGCCTTCGACATGGGGCTGGCCCAAGGCGTGCAGTTCGAGCGGCGGCTGTTCCACGGCCTGTTCGGCTCGGCCGACCAGAAGGAAGGCATGGCCGCGTTCGTCGAGAAGCGCGCGCCCAACTGGACCGGGAAATAACCCGGCCCCGCAATCAACGACGTTAGGAGAGACAGGATGGCGCGGATCGCCTTTATCGGCCTGGGCAATATGGGCGGCGGCATGGCCGCCAATCTGGCGAAGGCGGGGCATGACGTCCGCGCCTTCGACTTGTCGGCGGATGCGCTGGCGGCGGCGAAGGCGGCCGGATGTCTGCCCGTCGACAGTGCGATCGCGGCGATGGATGGGGTCGAGGCGGTCGTGACCATGCTGCCCGCCGGAACCCATGTCGAGCGCGTCTATGCCGATGCGGTCTTCGCCGCCGCGCCGCCCTCGGCCATCCTGATCGACTGCTCGACCATCGATGTCGCCACCGCGCGCCGCGTGGCGGAGGCGGCGGGAGGAAAGGGCATGATGGCGGTCGACGCGCCCGTCTCGGGCGGGATCGCCGCGGCCAAGGCGGGGACGCTGACCTTCATGGTCGGTGGCCCGCAAGAGGCGTTCGAGCGTGCCGAGCCCTTCCTGTCGGCGATGGGCCAGGCGGTAATCCATGCCGGGGCGAACGGCGCGGGGCAGGCGGCCAAGATCTGCAACAACATGCTGCTCGGCGCGACGATGATCGCGACCTGCGAAGCCTTCGTGCTGGCGGAGAAGCTGGGGCTGGAGGCGCAGACCTTTTACGACATCGCCTCGGTCTCGTCGGGGCAGAGCTGGTCGATGACCAAATATTGCCCGGTGCCCGGCGTCGGGCCGGAGACGCCCGCCGATCACGACTATCAGGGCGGCTTCGCGGCGGCGCTGATGCTCAAGGATCTGAAGCTGGCGATGGAGGCCGCGCGCGATACGGGCGCGACCACGCCGATGGGCGAGCGGGCGGCGGAGCTTTACGCGGCTTTCGTCGGCGAGGGGCAACCGCCGGTGGACTTTTCCGGGATCATCCGCACGCTGCGGTAATCCCCAGCCCACCGGGGCGATTGGCAAAAATCCCCCACCGCCTTTTCCCACCCGCCAATGCGGCCTAAAGCCCGGTGGGTGATGGAAATACCCGCCCCCCTTCGCCTGCGCATCGACCGCGATGCGCTCCAATCCAACTGGCAGGCGCTCGATCGGCTGAGTGGGACAGCGGCTTGCGGTGCGGCGGTGAAGGCCAATGGCTATGGCTTGGGTGCGACCCTCGTCGCCAAGGCCCTGGCTGAGGCGGGATGTCGCGACTTCTTCGTCGCCAATTGGGCCGAGGCGCTGGCGCTGGCGCCGCTGGGCCTGACCGTATCGGTGCTGCACGGCCTGCGCGCTGACGATGTCGAGGTGGCCCGCGCCGGCTTTGCTCGCCCTGTCCTGAGCACGCCCGAACAGATTGCGCGCTGGCGCGACAGCGGCGGCGGCCTGTGCGACGTGATGGTCGACACGGGCATGAACCGGCTGGGCGTGTCGGTCGAGGCCGTGACGGGGGGATTGCTCGATGGCTTGCAGATCGAGACGCTGCTTAGCCATCTGGCCTGCGCCGACGAAGACGTGCCGATGAACGCACGGCAGCAGGCGGCCTTTGCCGGCCTCAAGGGGCAGACCGGCGCGCGGCGAATGAGCCTGGCCAATTCCGCCGGCATCGGCCTGGGCGCGGACTATCGTTTCGATCTGACCCGGCCGGGCTTGGCCCTCTATGGAGGCGTGCCGCGCCCCGACATGGCGCAGCATCTGCGTCAGGTCGCTTGGCCCGAGGCACAGATCCTGCAACGCCGTCACGTTCCCGCTGGTGAGACGGTCGGCTACAACGCCACCTGGACCGCGCCCGCCGATACCGAGGTGGCGATCCTCAACCTGGGCTATGCCGATGGCTATCGCCGTGCCTTGTCTGGGCTAGGTGCGGCAGTGGTGGATGGGGTGAAATTGCCGGTGCTCGGCCGCGTATCGATGGATTTGCTCGCGATTAATGTCACCGCGCGGGCCGATCTGGCCGAGGGCGATTGGCTGAGCATGGACTACGACCTCGCCGCCGCCTCCGCCGCCTCGGGCGTGTCGCAATATGAATTGCTGACCGGCCTCGCCCAACGCTTCGCGCGGGGATAAAAAAAGGGCCTTCCCGAAGGAAGGCCCCGATCCTCAACTATAGGATCAGTATTTTACGGCTGCCGTAATGGCAAAGCGGCGTCCAAAAGCGTCGTTGACGACGCCGGGTATGTAATACCCGTAATAACGCTGGCTGATCCGGTCCGTCAGGTTCGTCGCGGTGAGACTCAACGTGAAGCGATCCGTCACGTCGAAGAATATATTTGCGTCGACAGTGATGAAGTCCTTGTACTTATCGAATTCACGCGTGTCGTTGGGGTTAGGCCCGCGATTGAAGCGCGAGGTCAATTGCTGGCCGGTATAGTTGACGAAGGTGCTGAAACCCCAGCTGTCGGTACGATAGCGAAAACGCGCCTGCCCCTGGAACTGCGGATCGCTGATCGTGCCGTCGGTCCGTGCGGGAGCGACACCCGTCACGTCATTCAGGCGCTTGCCCTGGAAGTACACATCGCCACCGATGATTAGCGTACCGGGCAACTTCAGGCCATTAAGACGTGTGCGATACTCCAGCACGGCCTGCAGACCTTCGAAGTCGTATCGGACGCCGTTGACATATCCTGCATTGACCGCTGGGCTAGCCGGATCGGAAATGACCTGTCCCGCCGCGTCGCGACGGATCAGCGAACAGAACGCATTGCCATTGGCGGGGTCGTCGGCGTTGAACGATGCGTTGTCGAAGCATGCCGAACCGATCTGTGCGACGGTCAGGCTCGAGATCGGCTTGCGCAGCTTGATGTTTAGGTAATCGACCGAAAAGGTCAGGCCTGGCACGAAGCGCGGCTGGAGAACCACACCGAGTTCGTAGCTGTTGGCCTCTTCATTCTGCAGACTCGGGTTGCCACCGGAACGCCCCGGAACCGTGGCTGATGCCGCCGCGAGAGGCGTGGCGGTCGGATAACGTGCCAAGAAGGCGGTGCAGTTCCGATTGCGGATATCCGGCACCGGCCCGGCATTCCGGTTGGCAGGCGAGCAGTAATCCGTGACAGTTGTGAAGGTGTTGGTAATAGGAGAAAACAGCTCCACAACCGACGGCGCGCGGAACGACCTAGTGAAATTGCCGCGGAACCGAATGTCACGGATCGGTTGAATGCTGCCACCCGCCGACCATGAGAAAAAGTTGCCGTTAACGGTATTGTTGACATAGCGCCCGCGGGCAAAGACGTCAGCATTGTAAATGACGAAGTTATTATTTGGCGAAATGAGTGGGACCAGTACTTCGCCGAAAACTTCATTTAGTGTGTACTTGCCGGACACTGGAGCGATCGCGACCGAACGACCCAGTCCCTGTTGCTGGAAGGCATCAGGCGTGAAGCTCGCCTTTTCCTGACGATGCTCGAAACCCGCGTTGAAGCCGACCGGGTTGCCGAAGATATCGAAAGGTGAACCGCCGAAATTGGCGTTCAGAACGAACTGCTCGAACCGGCTGGTCGCCGAAACATCCTGAATGACATAATCGAGCGCCTCACGGGATGCTACGCCTTGGCCGAACAGGTTGAGTGGGCGGCACGCCGCATCGGCGACCGGGCGGAAGCCTGGCGTCGCAAGCACAGTTGGGGTGGTCGTGCAGACGATTTCACCCGCCGCATTTCGCCCGACATTGACCGCATTGATGAAGTTCTGCTGATTGATAGCCTGATTGTAATCGACGAAATCGTTGCGACCATAGGTCACCGCAATTTCGGCCTGATAGTCGCGGCCGCCCAGCTTGAATTCGCTGGAGGCACCCAAGACGCCGCGGTACAGATCGTTCTCGGAATAGCCGGTGATATCGGCCAAATCCAGATTGGCGCGGCTCAGGCGGAAGGTCGAATAGCCCGCCTGGGTCAGCGTCTGGCGCGCCTGTGCAGTCAGGAAGGGATTGTCCACGCTGAAGTTCAGGGCGCTGCTCACGCCGCCAAAGAGCGAGGAGTTGAACGTCGGCTGTCGCAGAAGCTGGTCGCCGCGGCCATGGTAATACATGCCTTCGGCAAACAGCTTGACCTCTTCAGTCAATTCGAAATTGGCAAAGATGTCAGCAGCGATACGCTTCTGGTCACCGGTGATTTGGGTCACGTCGCTAAAGCGGAAGCCATCCTTCGTGCTTGAAGAACGCGCAGCGCTACCGGTGATCGGCGGTGCCGTGGTCGATCCCTGGAAGACGATACCAGAATTGAAGGGCACAAGATTGCCGAACTGATCGAACTGGCGGGCATAATCGAGCGAGCGCAGGCTGGTCGCTCCAGCCGGTGCTATGATCAGGCCGCCATAGGCCATCGATGCGATGCTCAAATCCCGTACCAGGAGGGAACCTGGGAAGCCGTCCGTCGTCGAGTTATTGAACCCGATATTCGGATTGGCCCGCCCGTCGTTACCGGGTGTCCGTCCGGCGGGCCCAAAACGGGCGGCTTCCGCCGACGTCGGATTCTGCAGGAAGCCCAGATTGTCGCGATAGAAGTCACGATCGTTCTGAACCATGCCCTTCACGGTCTCGTACATGCCCGCGATAGTGATGTTGCCCCGCCCATCCGCGAAATCACGACCGGCGATCGCAGACAGGTTGATGCGCTGATTGTCGCCACGCTCGGTGATGCCCGTCGTCGCGCGCGCTTCCAGGCCGTTGAAGCGATTGCGCAACTTGATGTTCACCGTGCCGGCGATCGCATCCGAACCATAAATGGGCGCGCCACCGACCCCGACGCGGTCCACCGAGTCGATGATGATCGCGGGAAGTATGTTGAGGTCGACCTGGGTGCCGCCCGAGGCATTGCCGAAAACCGAGGCGACGTTCGAGGTAACGACACGACGACCGTTGACCAAGGTCAACGTCCGGTTCGTCCCCAGGCCATAGGCGTTGACGAAGTTCACACCCTGGCCAAACGACCCTTGGGTGCCGTTCGGTGTGACGCTCCCGCGAAAGCCCGGAATCTCATTCAAAGCGTCGGCCACGTTGGTAAGGTTACGGGCCTCCAGATAGTCACTGCCGATCGTGACGATGGGTTCCTGCGATACGGTGTTGGGCAGACGAATGCGCGTGCCGGTGACCGTTACTTCGCTATTTTCGGACGGACCCGACTGCTCTTCCGTCGGGCGTTCGGATTCCTGCTCTACGGGCGCAGTTTGCGCCGATGCTTCAAGCGACCAGACACACAGCGACCCGACAATCGCCGATGCCCTCAACAATGCGCGCGTCTTCATTTTCTACCCCTTTATGACGGATCTTTTATGTCCGTTCATCGCAGGGAAAGAAATTTCTCGCGGGAAAACAAGCGGTGGCGGAACTTAGGTTAAAATTTGTGTCACCATAGTTGCAGGGATGTGACAGCTTCGACACATCCCTGCAATCTAACCATTAATCGCGAAATTTTCGAAAAGTGGCATGTTTATCGCTCAACACACATGGCGATTCCCATGCCGCCGCCGATGCACAAAGTGGCCAGCCCCTTCTTCGCGTCGCGCTTCTGCATTTCGTAGATCAGAGTCGTCAGCACCCGCGCACCGCTGGCGCCGATCGGGTGGCCGAGCGCGATCGCGCCGCCGTTGACGTTGACCTTGTCGGGGTCGAAGCCCAGTTCCTTGCCCACCGACAGGGCCTGAGCCGCGAACGCCTCGTTTGCTTCGATCAGGTCGAGGTCGCCGACGGTCCAGCCCGCCTTTTCGAGCGCGCGCTTGGTGGCGGGGACGGGGCCGATTCCCATCACCGACGGGTCGACGCCCGCCGAGGCCCAGCTCTTGATCGTCGCCAGCACGGTCGCGCCGCGCTTGTCGGCTTCCTCGCGGCTCATCAGCACAAGCGCGGCGGCGCCGTCGTTGAGGCCCGAGGCGTTGGCGGCGGTGACGGTGCCGTCCTTCTTGAAGGCGGGGCGAACGCCCGACACGGCTTCGAGGGTCGCGCCGGCGCGGATATATTCGTCATCGGCGATGATGGTTTCGCCCTTGCGGCCCTTGATGGTGACGGGAGCGATCTCGTCCTTGAAGCGGCCCTCGCCGCGCGCCTTTTCGGCCAGGTTCTGCGAGCGGACGGCGAACTGATCCTGCTCGTCGCGGGTCACCTGATACTGCTCGGCCAGATTCTCGGCGGTGATGCCCATGTGATAGCCGTTGAAGGCGTCGGTCAGGCCGTCATGGACCATGGTGTCGACCATGGTCAGCGGGCCCATTTTGGTGCCGCCGCGCATCGTCTGCGCATGGGGCGACAGCGACATGGATTCCTGGCCGCCCGCGACGACGATGGTCGCGTCGCCATTGGCGATCGCCTGCATGCCGAGCGCCACGGCGCGGAGCCCCGAACCGCAGACCTGGTTGACGCCGTAGGCAGGCACTTCCTTTGGGATGCCCGCCGCCATCGACGCCTGGCGTGCCGGGTTCTGGCCTTGCGCGGCGGTCAGCACCTGGCCGAGAATGACCTCGGACACGTCCTCGCCCTTGATGCCCGCCTGTTCCAGTGCGGCGGTGATCGCCACCCGGCCCAGCTCATGCGCGGGCGTAGCGGCAAAGGCGCCCAGGAAGCTGCCTACGGGGGTGCGCTTGGCGGCGGTAATGACGATCTCGGTCATGAAGGCTCCTTTAGGTTCGCGTCTATCTAGGTGTTGGGAGGGCGGTGATCCAGTCGGCGAGCGGCTGCCAGAGCTGCTGCTCTGCACGGCCGCCGACGACCATGCCGACATGGCCCGTGCCCCCCGCTCGCCGGTCGGGCAGGCCGATGGCGGTGGCGGCGGGGACGATGCGGTCGGCGGTGGCGACGAACTCGATGCTAGGGGCGTCGCATTGCGACGGTGTGACAATCTGCCCGCCGACCCGCCATCGTCCCTGGCCGGGGCGATCCTCGGCGATCAACTGCTCGAACAGTTCGAGGCCGAAGGCATGGGGCAGGGGGGCGCCCTGATTGGCCCAATCCTCCAGTCGGATGAAGCGGCGGGCTGCCTCGCTGCGCGGATCGAGATCGGCAAAGGCGGCATATTTGGCGATGGTGCGTGCCGGATCCAGCCGCCAGAAGCCGGCTTGCAGCGCCTCCATCGGGACAAGACCCAGCGCCTCGGAGGTCGGCTTGATCGCCGCCCATTGCGCGGCCATCGCGGCGCGGGCCTCGTCGCCATAGCCCGAGAATTGCCAAGGCGTGGCGATGGCGGCGAGCCCGGCGACCTTGCTTCGCGCCGCCGCCGCCATGGCGAGCGTGCCGCCCAGGCAATAGCCGACCAATATGGGCGGTTCCGGGAAGGTGGCGATCAGTGGCAGCAGGAAGCGCTCGACATGGCCGGCGACATCGATCGCGCGATCTTTGGCACCCGGCGTGCCCCAGTCGATCAGCCAGGGATGGAAACCCTGTCCGCGCAGCCAGCGGATCAGCGAGCGGTCGCGCGACAGGTCGAGGATCGCGGGCGGGTTGATGAGTGAGGGGATGAACAGGACGGGCCGCCCTTCACCCCCGGCATCGCGCAACCTTACTCGGCCGCGCCGCCGCCGCACGGGGAGCGCGCGCATAGGCCGTTCTCGCCTGGCCTGTTGAAAGCGGCGCAATCCTTCCATCGCGGCTTGCGCCAGATCGGGATTTTCTGCGGCCTCGCTGCGCAACATCGCCAGGAACAGCGGCAAGGGGCGCGGACCATGTTGCGATGCGAAATCCATGGCGTTAGGCTACACCAAAATCAGGAAAGGCGGGGGTTCATGAAGAAGCAGGCGGCGGACGGCATTGTGATCGTCAAGAAATACGCGAACCGGCGGCTCTACAACACCGAAACTTCCTCCTACATCACGCTCGATCATCTGGCGGCGATGATCCGGGCGGGGCGCGACTTCAAGGTGGTCGACGCCAAGACCGACGAGGACATCACTCATAATGTCCTGACCCAGATCATCATGGAAGAGGAAAGCCGGGGCGAGACGATGCTGCCGGTGAATTTCCTGCGCCAGTTGATCTCGATGTACGGCGATTCAATGCAGGCGATGGTGCCCGGCTATCTGGAGGCGTCGATGGACAGCTTCCGCCGCAACCAGGAACAGTTCAAGTCCGCGGTCGAGGGTGCGTTCGCCAACACGCCGTTCGCCGATCTCGCCAAGCGCAACCTGGCGATGTTCGAGGCGGCGACGCAGGGGTTCAAGCCGGGGGCAGTCACGCCCGCACCGACCCCGACGCCCGCGCCGGCGGCCGGCAAGGATGACGAGATGGCCGCGCTCAAGGCCGAACTCGCCGCGCTGAAGGATAAGATCGAGAAGCTGGGGGAGTAGCCCCCGACATCCTGCTAATCCCAACCACCGTTCAGCCTGAGCGAAGTCGAAGGCCACGCAAGATCCTCCCCGATACGGGGAGGTGGCAGGGCGTCAGCCCTGACGGAGGGGGGCTTCCACACAGCGCATCCTTCGCGGCACGCCCCCTCCACCACCGCTTCGCGGCGGTCCCCCTCCCCGTACCGGGGAGGATTGGGCGCGCGACCGCTACATTTACGCTTGGCCTTCGACTTCGCTCAGGCTGAACGGCGGTGGGGAAATCCCTTCCATTGAACCTACGCAACCCTACCTCCATATCGCCGCGCATGAGCGGGAATGAACACGCCATGCCCACTTGGCATGGCACGACGATTTGCTCGGTCCGTCGCGGCGGCCGGGTGGTAGTGGCCGGAGACGGTCAGGTTTCGATGGGCCAGACGGTCATGAAGCCCAATGCGCGGAAAGTCCGGCGCTTGGGCGATGGCTCGGTCATCGGCGGCTTTGCGGGCGCGACGGCTGATGCCTTCACCCTGTTCGAGCGGCTGGAGGCCAAGTTGGAACGCCACAACGGCCAGTTGCTGCGCGCGGCGGTCGAACTCGCCAAGGACTGGCGAACCGACAAGTTCCTCCGCAACCTGGAGGCGATGATGATCGTCGCCGATAAGGACGTGACGCTGATCCTGACCGGTAATGGCGACGTGCTGGAGCCGGAGAACGGCATTTGCGCGATCGGCTCGGGCGGCAATTACGCGCTCGCCGCAGCCCGGGCGCTCGACGACTATGAACAGGATGCCGAGACGATCGCGCGCAAGGCGATGGCGATCGCCGCCGATGTCTGCGTCTACACCAATGACCGCGTCACGCTCGAAGCCATCGACGGCGCGCAGTAAATCAAGGTTCCCATGAACGACCAGTTGACCCCCAAGGCGATCGTCGCCGCGCTCGACGCGCATATCATCGGTCAGGCCGACGCCAAGCGCGCCGTCGCCGTCGCCATGCGCAACCGCTGGCGCCGCCAGCGGCTGGGCGCGGACCTGCGTGACGAAGTGACGCCCAAGAACATCCTGATGATCGGCCCGACGGGGTGCGGCAAGACCGAGATCAGCCGCCGTCTGGCCAAGCTGGCCGACGCGCCCTTCGTCAAGGTCGAGGCGACCAAGTTCACCGAGGTCGGCTATGTCGGCCGCGACGTCGAACAGATCGCGCGCGACCTGGTCGAGGAAGCGATCCGGCTGGAAAAGGAACGCCGCCGGGTGGCGGTGAAGGACAAGGCCGAAGAAGCGGCGATGAACCGCCTGCTTGACGCCTTGGTCGGCAAGGATTCGAGCCAGGCGACGCGCGAAGCCTTCCGCCTGCGCTTCCGCGACGGCCATCTCGATCAGACCGAGATCGAGATCGAACTGGAACAGGCCCCGGCTATGCCGTTCGAGATCCCGGGCGCCGCGCCGCAGATGATCAACCTGTCGGAGATGATGGGCAAGGCGTTCGGCGGCGGCCAGCCGCTCAAGCGCCGCAAGCTGACCGTCGGCGCCGCCTGGACGAAGCTGGTCGAGGAAGAGGCCGATAAGCGGCTCGATCAAGATGAAGTGAGTCGCGCCGCGCTGGCCGATGCCGAGGCGAATGGGATCGTCTTCCTCGACGAGATCGACAAGATCGCGGTCTCGGACGTGCGCGGCGGCTCGGTGAGTCGCGAGGGTGTGCAGCGCGACTTGTTGCCGCTGATCGAGGGCACCACCGTTTCGACCAAATACGGCCCGATGAAGACGGACCATATCCTGTTCATCGCGTCGGGGGCGTTCCACGTCGCCAAGCCGTCCGATCTATTGCCCGAACTTCAGGGCCGCTTGCCGATCCGGGTTGAACTCAAGGCGCTGACCGAGGGCGATTTCGTTGCGATCCTGTCGGACACCAAGGCGTCGCTGCCGGCGCAGTACAAGGCGCTGATCGGCACCGAGGGGGTGGAGATTTCCTTCACCGAGGACGGCATCGCCGCCATCGCGCGCATCGCGGCGGAAGTGAATGCGCAGGTTGAGAATATCGGCGCGCGGCGGCTGCAGACGGTGATGGAGAAGCTGCTGGAGGACATCAGCTTCGAGGCGGAGGATCGTCAGGGCACCACGCTGACCATCGATGCCGCCTATGTCGATAGCCAGTTGTCGGCGGTGGCGCGCAATACCGATCTGAGCCGGTTCGTTCTGTGATCGGGTGGGGGGTGGCCCGGTATCTCACCGAGCCATCCCGCCCGAAACCTGATCCTATTTCGTTACCCGGTCATAGGGCACGAACCCGTCGAAGAAGCACCATTGCGATGGGATCGACATGCCCTGCTGCACCACCCGGAAGCGGTCGTTGCGGCAGAGCTGCGAACCCCAGCGATCGACGATCAGCGTATTGAACGGCTGAATCTGCGCGCATTGCCCGCGGACCTTCGCGCGCCAGATGCGCTTGCCGGCGTTGATCGTGATGATGTCGGTATCGGCGATCACCGGCCCCGACAGGGTCGTGCTGGTATCGACGCATTGGGCCGGCGGCCCCGCGACGCGGCCAGCGAACGGATCGGACTTGGCCGCCATCAGCGTCATGCCGAGCGCCGCCACCAAGGCAAGACGCGCGCGCATCACTTGCCCGCCCGATAGGGCACGAACGGCCCGAAGCTGCAGCTGCCGGTGAAGAAGCCCGACACCCGGTCGACCGTCTGCGCGATGTCGCCGGCACAGAGCTGGCCGGTCGTGGTGCGCGTGACCAGAATGTCGTTGCGGCCACGCTGGCCGATCGTCTCGCATCCGCCTTGCGTCTCGCTGACATATTTCAGGCGGGGCGAGAGGGTGTAGACGATGGTCGGGCCATAGGCCGTCACCTGCCGCGTCTGATACTGGCCGATGCACTGGGTCGGCTTTTGCGGGGTTAGCCCGCGCAGCGCCTTGTCCAGATCGGCGCGCTCGGTCGCCTGGCGCTGATCGATCCGCGCCTGTTCGGCCGGGGTGGGGGTACAGCCGGCGATCGCCGGTAACAGGAACGCCAGGGACAGCATCGTCAGACCACGCATCGTCTTCGCCTCCTTCGGTTGGTTCCCCTGTAACACTTGTCTAACCCTTGAACGCGTCCTTGGCTGCACGCCGTTCGGCCAGTTCCTGCGCATCGACCGAGCGCAGGAAGGGGTTGGTCGCCCGCTCCAGCGCGATCGTCGTCGGGATGGTCGGCTCGCCCGCCTCCCGCATCGCCGTGACGTCGGCCAGCCGCGCGGCGATCGCGTCATTGTCCGGCTCGGCCACTGCGGCGAAGCGCGCGTTGGACAGGGTATATTCGTGCCCACAATAGACGCGGGTATTCTCGGGCAGCGCGGCGAAGCGGCGCATATTGGCGTGCATCTGCGCCGCCGTCCCCTCGAACAACCGGCCGCAGCCCATGGCGAACAGCGTGTCGCCGGTGAAGATCACCGCACGATCGGCCAGATGGAAGGCGATATGCCCCGCCGTATGCCCCGGCACCGACCAGATGGTCGCGTCCAGCGATCCGACCGCGATCCGATCGCCTTCCGCCAGCAGCGTGTCGAGCCCGTTGATCTTGGCCGCTTCCGCCGCCGGGCCGGCGACATGGGCACCGGCCGCGCGCAACTCGGCCGCGCCGCCGACATGGTCGGGATGCCAATGGGTCAGCCAGACCTGCCCGATGGTCCAGCCGCGCGCCGCCGCCGCCGCCGCAACGGGCGCGGCCTCACCGGGGTCGAGCGCGACAGTCTGGCCATCGTCATGGATCAGCCAGGCATAATTGTCGGAAAGGACGGGGACTCGGATGATTTCCATGGCCTGCCTTTACCAGCTACCGACATTGGGCATCGAGACCCAGGGTTCGGCCGGCGGCAGCGCACCGTCCTGCAACAGTTCGATCGAGATGCCGTCGGGCGTCTTGACGAACGCCATATGCCCGTCGCGCGGCGGCCGGTTGATCGTCACGCCCGCGTCCATCAACCGCTGGCACGTCTCGTAGATATTGTCGACGCGGTAGGCGAGATGCCCGAAATTGCGGCCGCCGGTATAGATTTCCGGATCCCAATTATGCGTCAGCTCGACCTCGGCGCGCCCTTCGTCGCCGGGGGCCGCGAGAAAGATCAGCGAGAAGCGCCCGCCTTCATTGTCGATCCGCCGCACCTGTTTCAGCCCCAGCAGTTCGAAGAATCGGATGGTGGCGTCAGGATCGCTGACGCGGATCATGGTATGGAGGTAACGCATCGGATCTCCTGCCTGTCATACGGGGCGGGCCGGTTGGGCGGCCTTTGGGGGACGGAGCCGTCCTAGCCGCAAATATTCCGGGCAACCTTGACCTGAGATAAGGCTCAGCGAGAGGGGAATTGCGCGAGCGCCTTGGCGATGGTCGCGCGGATCGGGCTGTCGGGCGGGGCAAGCCGGGCCGCCTCGCTCCAGGCCTTGCGCGCGCCGGTCTCGTCCCCACCGGCGGCGGCGATATTGCCCGCCTCCAACTGGACATTGGCGTCATCGGCCGATCGGGCCAGCGCCTCGGCGATATCCTTCTTCGCGCGGGGCAGGTCCCCCGTCCGCCGCGCCAGCGTCGCCGACAACAGCCAGGCGAGCGGGTCGGCGGGGATGTGGGTCAGCGCGGCGTCGAGATCGACACGCGCCGCCGCCGGCTGTCCGCCCGCGACCAGCGCACGCGCCCGGTCGAGCAGCGCCTCGCCCAGTTCGAAGCCAGTCAGCTTGCCCGATGCCAGTGCGGCGTCGAGCGCGGCGCGGGCATGGCTGGCATCGCCGCCCGCCAGAAAGGCATTGCCCGCCTGAGCCCAGTAATTGGCGGCGCGGACATCGCCGCTCGTCTCCGCCGCGCGCGCCGCCTGTTCGAAAGCATTGGCCGCCGCCGCCCAATTGCCCTCGGTGGCATAGGCGATCCCCAGACATTGCTGCGCGAAATAGCCGCCGCCCGCCAATTGCCAGCGCCCCGCCTCGGCCCGTGCGGCGGCGGGATCGCGGGTGGCGGTCGCGACGCAGCGGTCATGCCGCGCCTCGCGCGGATCGGCGGGGAGGGCGGTGGTTTTGGTCGGGGCTTGGACGGCGGCGGCGAGCGCGAGGGGCAACAGGATCATAGCGGGCTCAACACATCCTCTACGCTGCGGATCAGCAGCGCGATGTCCTGCTCCCGCGACAGCCGATGGTCTCCATCCTTGACCAAGATCGTCTGCACATCGGCTGAACGGAACAGCTGGGCCAGATGCGTGGTGCGATGCCAGGGCACGTCGCGGTCCTCCATCCCCTGGAGCAGACGGACCGGGCCATCGAACGCGATGGGCGCGAAGGTCAGCCGGTTGGCCTCGCCCGACGACCAGAAACGGCGGGTATAGACGGTGGGCGCGGGGCCATAAGGATTGGGCCGCTCCAGCCGCCCGACCTGGAGCAGCGCCATCTTGTCCTCGGTAGAAAAGCCCCAGTCGGTGAAGTCGGGGGCGGGCGCGATCCCGACCAGGGCCTTGACCTGTTCGGGCCGGGCGCGCGCGGCGAGCAGCATCAGCCAGCCGCCCATCGACGATCCCACCAGCACGGCGGGGCCCTTCACCACATCGTCGAGCATGGCGACGACATCGTCGCGCCAGTCGGCCAGCGCCTGATCCTCGAACGCCCCCTCCGACTGGCCGCAGCCCCCATAGTCGAAGCGCAGATAGGCGCGCCCCTTCGCTCGCGCCCATTGTTCGAGCGCCACCGCCTTCGACCCCTGCATGTCGGAGGCATAGCCGGGCAGGAAGACGATCGCAGGCCCTTCGCCCTCGGTCCAGTGATAGGCGAGATTGGGGCGCGGCGTGGGGGCGGGGGTGTCGGTCATGACCGGGATTTAGGGGCTGCGCCGGGCGATGGGAACCGGGAGCGTGCCTGATGTGCATCCCATCCAATGTTCAACCCGACCGCCGCGCTGTCTGAGCAAGGATGCCCTGACCCCCGTTCAGCTTGAGCGCAGTCGAAGGCCAAGGGAATCCCTTACCCTTGGCCCGGAGGCAAGTTCGTGATGTGGCCTTCGACTGGGCTCAGGCTGAACGGGGCGTGGGATCGAAGTGAACCGAGAGGGCCGTAATCCCTCAGATCACATATTCCACGCTTTTCATCTGGGTCTGCGCCGCTTGCTGCTTGCGGCGCTTAGCCACCATCTCGGCATGAAGCCGGGCGATCGTGTCGCTGCCGGTCGTGGTGCACAGCCCCGGCACCACCGCATGGACCAGCGCGCCGAGGCCACCGACGATCATGATCGCGCCGAACCGCGCCGCGACGCCGAAATGCTCGGCATAGCTCTCGCCGACGCTTTCGGGATGCTCGGTAAACAGGCGACGGAACATGATCGACGCTCTCCTATGGCCGTTCGCACCGATCCTATCACGGCGATGGGGATTGACCAAACCGCCGATGGTCACTTGGCTTAGCCAAGCCGCTCCACCATCTCCTGTGCGAGCAGGCTGAGCGTGTCGTCGCGCGCGCCCATCACCACGATGCGGTCGCCGGGCTTGGCCTCCGCGACCAGCGCATCCGCCGCCGCCGCACGGTCGGCGATATGGCGGGCATCCACGCCCTTGGCTCGAAGGTCCGCGACGATGTCGGCGCTGGTCACCTCGCGCGCGACGGTGCCGCCGAAATAGGCCGGGTCGGGCATCGCCAGCACGTCGCCGAGCTTCATTCGCGCGGCGATGCTGTCGACCAGCTCGGTGCGCATCACCTTCAGCGGGCCATAGCCATGCGGCTGGAATAGGATCAGCAACCGGCCGGGAAAGGCGTGGAGCGTGTCGAGCGTCGCGGCGATCTTGTCGGGGTTGTGGCCGAAATCGTCGATCACGGTCACGCCGTTCGCCTCGCCGACCTTCTCGAACCGGCGCTTCAGTCCGGTAAAGCGCTCGACCGCGCGGATCGCATCGATCAGCGGCACGCCCGCCGCCACGCTGGCCCCGATCGCGGCCAGCGCGTTGGAGACATTGTGGCGGCCTGGCACCGACAGGCGGACATGATAGCCGGCACCGCCCGTCACCAGGTCGAAACCGATCGCGAAGGGTTCGGGCTTCAGCGCCTCGGCCACCAGATCGGCCGCACCTTCAACCGCGAAGGTCGTCAGGTTGGGAATGTCGGCCAGCAGCGCCGCCGTTTCGGCATCGCCCGCATTGGCGACGACATGACGCGCCCGGCCTGCGAAGCCGCCGAACAGGGTGCGCAATTCCTCGAGCGACTTGTGGTCCAGGCTGACATTGTTGAGCACCGCGATCGCGGGGTTGTAGAGCGCGATCGAGCCATCGCTTTCATCCACCTCGCTGACGAACGCATCGCCTGCACCCACCAGCGCGCTGGCAAAGGGGCTGTCGGGCGAGACGAAGTCCTTCATCACCGCGCCATTCATCGCGGTCGGATCGCGCCCCGTCGCGTGCAGGATGAAGGCGATCATGCCGGTGACGGTCGACTTGCCGCTGGTCCCGGCCACGCCGATCGGCAGGGCGCTCTCGTTGAACAGGCCCGCCAGCATCTGCGCGCGGGTGGCGCGCGAGCAGCCGAGGCGGTTGGCCGCGACGATGTCGGGTACCGTCTCCTCCACCGCGGCGGAGGCGATGACGAGTTGATCGGGCGAGGTCACGCCCGACCCGTCCTGCGGGAACAGCGCGATCCCGGCGGCGCGCAGCGCGTCGAACTTGGCCGCGACCCGCCCTTGGTCGAGCCCCCGGTCGGAGCCCGCCACCGTCCAGCCTCGCGCGCGCAGGATCATGGCCAGCGGCATCATCCCCGATCCGCCGATGCCTACCAGAAAACAGGAATTGCCGTTGGTCATGGGCCCACGCTATCGGCGAGTTGTGGTTGCAGGGCAATGCCCGGTCGGGTGACGGATGTGGGGGACGCGCTGAAATGAAGATCGGAATCCTCGCCCCCGCCAGCATCGGCAATCCCGCCGCCGAAGCGCCGGTCAGCGCCTTCGCCGCGATCGCCTATCCAGACGTCGACCTGATCTTCCACCCGCAATGCTATGAACAGGACGGGCATTTCGCCGGGAATGACGAGCGCCGCGCCTCGGCTTTCCTCGAATTCGCCAATGATCCCGGCATCGACGCGATCTGGTTCCTGCGCGGCGGATATGGATCGAATCGAATCCTCTCGCGGGTCATGCCCAACCTTAACGCGGCGGCGGGGCACAAGACCTATATCGGCTATTCCGATCTCGGCTTCGTGCTGGCAGCGCTTTATGCCCGGCGGATCGGGCGGCCGGTGCATGGCCCGATGGCGAGCGACATAAGGCGCCAGCATGGCGACGTGACGGTGGCGCGTTCGCTCGGCTGGTTCACGAGCGGCGACCGGCAGGGGCTGGAGCCTGGGCTTGACGGACGCCCGGCGGCGGCGTTCAACCTGTCGATTCTCCATGCGCTGACCGGCACGCCCTGGCTCCCTGACCTGACCGACCATGTCCTCATCATCGAGGAAGTGTCCGAGCATATGTATGCGGTCGACCGGATGCTGTTCACCATGGCCAACGCCACGCAATTGAAGGGCGTGGCCGGCGTCCGGCTGGGCGCGGTGAGCAACGTGCAGGAGAACGAGCCCGAATGGGGCGAGACGCTGGAGTATATGATCCAGCGCTGGTGCAGCGAAATGGGGGTGCCCTATCTCGGCCGGGCGCGGGTGGGGCACACCCAGGACAATCATCTCGTCCCGTTCGGGATCGCGTGACGGATCAAGCAGGGAGCGTGCACATGAAGAGACGGATGATCGGAATCCTCCTGGCCCTGTCGGCGAGCGGCGCCATCGCCCAGACCACCACGCCCCCGCAAATCCAGGTGTCGGCGACCGGCACGGCCAAGACACCGCCCGATCGCGTGACCGTCGCCTATCGGGTGCGCGGTGAAGGCGCGACCTCCGACGAGGCGACGGCCAAGTTGCGCGACAGTGCCAAGGCCATTCGTAACGGTGCGGAAGGACTGCTGCGCGGGGCGATGGAATTGCACGCCTCCGACTTCGACATCGCGCCGGTCCGCTCGCGCGAATGCACCCAGAACAGCTATGGCCAAGCGCAGCTCTCGACCGGGCCCTGCGCGATCCTGGGCTATGTCGCGACCATGCCCGTGTCGATCGACACGCCCCGGATCGGTGATGCGGGCACGCTGGTCGGCCTGATCGGGCGACTGGGTGGCTTGGATGCCGGCTTGCAACGCTATTGGCTGAGCGACGACACCGTAGCACGGCAACAGGCGATGCGCGTCGCCCTGGCGAGCGCCAAGGCGCAGGCCCAGTTGATCGCCGAGGGCTCGGGCGCCAAGCTGGGGCCGCTGATCCGCGTCCAGGATGGCAGCTTTCGCGACACGACGATCACAGTCACCGCCGCGCGGGCGCCCCAGGCCCCGCCGCCGCCCCCGCCGCCGCCGGCCCCCGAGCCGATCCGGATCGATCTGTCCCCGGCGCCGATTCAGACCAACGTGAACGTGATGGTGGCTTACGCAATCGATCAATAAGGCAAGCGCGGACGCGCGGTGGGCCAGAAATATCGCGCGTCCGGCATGATGAATGTCTTTCGGTCCTCTGATGCGGATAATGATTTGGGTCATGATCCGCCCCGGGCATGCCGCTTCGCTCCATAAAGCACGTTACGGAACGCTGCTTATGCAGAATATTATTATTGGACTGATTTCAGAAACTTAAGCTCGGGTGCCGTCGTCTATCTCGCTGCGGGGGTGCAGTAGGAGAGATAGCATGGCAGACAGCAATGGCGGCGGCGGCCGCGAGAACAATCCGGGCAATTTCGCCAACGACCGCGAAAAGGCCTCCGAAGCGGGTCGCAAGGGCGGCCAGGAAAGCGGCGGCAACTTCAAGAACGATCCCGAACGCGCGGCGGAGGCCGGATCCAAGGGCGGCCAGGCAAGCCATGGCGGCGGCAGCGGCGGCGGTCAGCAAGGTCGCTGATACATCGTCAGATCGTTTTCGGGCGGCGGTGGCGCGGACCATCGCCGCCCGTTTGCCCACTTTCCCCACCCCATATACCTGACGATTATTCTTCCCTATATAGCGGCGCGCCGGGCCGACCGCCCGCGCATCATCCGCATTTATCGAGAGAGTAATCATGTCCGCGATGTTCCGTATCACGCTGCCCGACGGTTCCGTCCGTGAGGTCGCGCCCGGAACTACTCCCGCGGACATCGCCGCCGCGATCGGGTCGGGGCTGGCCAAGGCCGCGATCGCCGCGCGCGTCGATGGCGAGCTGCGCGACATCATGCGCCCGTTCGAGGGCGACGCCGCGCTGGCGCTGGTGACGGCGAAGGATGAGGCCGACGCGCTCGAACTCGCGCGCCATGACTATGCGCATGTCCTGGCCGAGGCGGTGCAGGCGCTGTTCCCCGGCACGCAGATCACCTTCGGCCCAGTGACCGATGACGGCTTCTACTACGATTTCGCGCCCAAGGATCGCCCCTTCACCGAGGAGGACCTGCCCGCGATCGAAGCCGAGATGCGCAAGATCATCGCGAAAGACGAGCCGCTGATCCGCGAGGTGTGGACCCGCGAACAACTGATCGAGCGCTGGAAGGCGCAAGGGGAAAGCTTCAAGGCCGAATGGGCCGCCGAACTGCCCGATGACGAGGAGCTGACCGTCTATCGCGCCGGCAAGGGTGAGGACGCTTGGCTCGACATGTGCCGGGGGCCGCACCTCGCCTCGACCGGCAAGCTCGATCCCAATGCCTTCAAGCTGACCCGCGTGTCGGGCGCTTACTGGCGCGGCGACCAGAAGAACGCGATGCTCAGCCGTATCTACGGCACCGGCTGGCTCAACAAGAAGCAGCTCGCCGAGCATCTGACCCGGCTGGAGGAAGCGGCCAAGCGCGACCATCGCAAGCTGGGCAACGAGATGGACCTGTTCCACCTTCAGCAGGAGGCGCATGGCTCGGTCTTCTGGCATCCCAAGGGTTATCGCATCTGGCGCGAGCTGGAGGCCTATATGCGCCGCGCGATCGACGCGACCGGCTATCGCGAAGTGAAGACTCCGCAAGTCATGGACGCGCGCCAGTGGGAGCAGTCGGGCCACTGGGGCAAGTATCGCGAAAACATGTTCGTCATCCCCGACGAAGTGCCGAACACCGAGGACGAAGGCCCGCTGGTCTCGGACGATGCGCAGTGGATGGCGCTGAAGCCGATGAACTGCCCGGCGCACGTCCTGATCTTCCGCCAGGGGATCAAGTCGTACCGCGACCTGCCCTTGCGCTTCTACGAGAATGGCTGCTGCCACCGCAACGAGCCGCACGGCGCGTTGCACGGCCTGATGCGCGTGCGCCAGTTCACCCAGGACGACGCGCACATCTTCTGCCGCGAGGACCAGATCGTCGAGGAAGTCCGCGCCTTTTGCGAACTGGCGGACCGGATCTACAAGGATTTCGGCTTCACCTATTCGATCAAGCTGGCGCTGCGCCCCGAGAAGCGTTTCGGCACCGAAGAGATGTGGGACCAGGCCGAAGAGGAACTGCGCAATGCGGTCGTCGCGGCGGGGCTCGCGACCGAGCAATATGGCTGGGAAGAACTGCCGGGTGAGGGGGCTTTCTATGCGCCCAAGCTCGAATGGCATCTGACCGACGCGATCGGCCGGACCTGGCAGGTCGGCACCATCCAGTCGGACCGCGTGCTGCCCGAACGACTCGACGCGTCGTACATCGGCGAGGATGGCGAGCGGCATCGCCCGATCATGCTCCACCGCGCGATCTTCGGGTCTTATGAGCGGTTCATCGGCATCCTGATCGAGCATTATGCGGGCCGCTTCCCCGTCTGGCTGGCACCGGTGCAGGCGGTGGTCGCAACGATCGTGTCGGATGCGGACGGTTACGCGGAAGAGGCGGCGGCCAAGCTGGCGGCGGCGGGCATCCGGGTCGAGACCGATCTGCGCAACGAGAAGATCAACTACAAGGTGCGCGAGCACTCGGTCGCCAAGGTCCCGGTGCTGCTGGTTGTCGGCAAGCGCGAGGCCGAGGAAGGCAAGGTCGCCGTCCGTCGTCTGGGCAGTCAGGCGCAGGAGGTGATGACGCTGGACGAAGCTATCGCCACGCTGCGCGGGGAAGCGACTCCGCCCGATCTGTGCGGCTGAATCCTCATAAGCTGAAGGAAAGGGCGGGACGTTTGTCTCGCCCTTTCAAATTTGTGCCCGATCGCCTATATTGAAGCAGAAATTGCTACAGGAGAAATACCCATACGTCCTCCCATGATGCGCCGTCCGATGCAGGCGCCGCCGATGAACGGTCCTCGGTTCAACGAGTGGATTCAAAGCCCCAAGGTTCGCGTGATCGACCATGAGGGCGAGAACCTTGGCGTGATGTACACGCGCGAGGCGATGGCGCAGGCCCAGGAACTCGGCCTCGACCTGGTCGAAGTGTCGCCCAACGCCGATCCGCCCGTCGCCAAGTTCCTCGACGTCGGCAAGTATAAGTACGAGGCGCAGAAGAAGGCGAACCTCGCTCGCAAGTCGCAGAAGACGCAGGAGATCAAGGAGATCAAGATGCGTCCGAACATCGACGACCATGATTACGACACCAAGATGAAGAAGGTGGTCGAATTCATCGGCGAGGGCGACAAGGTGAAGGTCACCATGCGCTTCCGCGGTCGCGAGCTGAGCCACGGCCAGCTAGGCATGAACGTGCTCCAGCGCGTCGCCGAGCAGGTTGCCGAGGTCGCCAAGGTCGAAGCCTATCCGCGCATGGAAGGCCGCCAGATGCTGATGGTGCTGGCGCCGAAGTGATGCAAGGCGACTCGGGGGTGGTTCCTCGGGTTGCGTGATGTTTTCGAAACCCCTGGTGGCCCTGTGGGCCGCCGGGAGTTTTCGTTTTTGTCCGCGCAGGGGGCGCAGAGGGTTTTGTTCGCGCGACGCCGTGATGGGTAGAGCCATGCCTGGCTCCAACCTCCGTTCAGCCTGAGCGAAGTCGAAGGCCAAGGGAATACGCCTGTTCAGGTCGTCGTTGAGTGATGCCCCGGGGCGTGCACTTCGACTTCGCTCAGTGCGAGCGGACGGAGGGGTTTCGCCGCTAGTGAGGACAGGGCGCCCCTTCGTCTCGCCTTCGGCCCACCACCTCCCCTTGCAGGGGAGGAAGGTAGGACGGTTCACCTAAAACAACCTCTGCGTTCTCCGCGCCAACCTCCGTTCACAGTGAGCGAAGTCGAAGTGCATGGGGCAGAGGCCTGACCCGTGGCCTTCGACTTCGCTCAGGCGGAACGGAGTGTGGGAGTTAAGCCGCAATTTCCAATGCTTCCCCTGCCGCCGCGCCCAGCAGCCTTTTCTCCAGCGTCTTCAACCGTCCGCTATTGGTGATCCGATCCCCCGTCAGGTCGGTCAGGTAGAACACGTCCACCGCTCGCTCGCCATAGGTCGCGACATGCGCGGAATGGATCGTCACCTTCGACTGGAACAGCGCATGGGCGAGCTGGTTGAGCAGTGCCGGGCGGTCGCGCGCATGGACCTCGACCACGGTGAAGCGGTTGGAGGCGCGGTTGTCGATCAGCACATTGGGCGCGATCGGGAAGGCGTCGGCGCGCGGACGGACCGAGGGCTTGGCGACCAGCCGGTCCGCCAGCTTGTTGCGATTGGCCAGCGCATCCTCGATCGCGCGGCGCAGGCGACTGAGTTGTCCCGGATCGTCGAACGGCCGGCCGAGCGGGTCCTGCACCAGGAAATTGTCGATCGCCATGCCGTCACGCGTGGTGTGGATGCGCGCGTCGATGATGTTGCCCCCCGCGACATGGATCGCGCCCGCGATGCGGTAGAAGAGGCCGGGATGGTCGGCGGCATAGATCGACACCAGGGTCGCACCGCGCTCGCCATAGACCTGTGCATCGATCGACAGTTGCGCATCGCCCGCCGCCGCTATCTGGCGGGCGTTGTGGGCGAGGACGTCCTCGGGCTCGGCAATCCAATAGGCCTCGGGCAGGCGGCGGACATGCGCGGCGAACTGGTCCTCGGGCCAGCCCAGATCTTCGCGGAGCCGCGCCTGCTTGGCGGTGATCCGCTCGGTCCGGCCGCGCTGCTTGTGGCCCAGGCGGAGGACCTCTTCCGCCGCCTCGTACAGGTCGGCGAGCAACTGACGCTTCCACCCGTTCCAGGTGCCCGGCCCCACCGCGCGGATATCGACGATGGTCAGGACGAGGAGCAGACGCAGCCGCTCGGGGCTCTGCACCGTTTCGCAGAAATCGAGGATCGTCTTGAAGTCCGACAGGTCGCGTTTGAACGCGGTCGCCGACATCAGCAGATGCCAGCGGACCAGCCACGCCACCGTCTCGGTCTCCGCCTCGGTCAGGCCCAGGCGCGGACAGAGCCGTTCGGCCACGGCGGCGCCCAGGATGGAATGGTCGCCGCCACGCCCCTTGGCGATGTCATGGAGCAGCACCGCGACATAGAGGACGCGCCGGGACACGATCTGGCCGATGATCGCCGAGGCGACGGGGTGTTCCTCGACCAGTTCCTTCCGCTCGATCCGCGCGAGCAGCCCCAGGGCGCGGATGGTGTGCTCGTCGACGGTGTAATGATGGTACATGTCGAACTGCATCTGCGCCACGACGCGCCCGAAATCGGGCACGAAGCGGCCGAAGACGCCCGCTTCGTTCATCCAGCGCAGCACCAGTTCAGGGTCGCGCGGGGAGGTCAGCACGTCGAGGAACAGCGCATTGGCACGGCTGTCGTCGCGCACATCGTCGACCAGCTTGGCATCGCGTGAGGCGGCGCGCACCGCAAGTGGATGGACCTCCAGTTCGTAACGGTCGGCGAGCTGAAATATCTCGATCAACCGGACCGGGTCCTCCTGAAAGAAATCATCGCGCGGCAGGGCGAGCCGCCCGCGATCGAGGACAAAGCCGTTCAACCGGCGCGGGCGACGGCGGATGGTGGGCAGGCCGAAACGATGCCCGCGCGCCGCGAACCGCTCATCCAGATGCGCCAGGAACGCGCCGGTCAGCGCGCCGACCGTCTTCACCTGCAGGAAATAGAGCTGCATGAACCGCTCGACCTTGGCCTTGCCGGGTCGGTCGGAGAAGCGCATCCGTTCGGCGATCTGCCGCTGTACGTCGAAGGTGAGACGATCCTCGGCGCGGCCCGTAATGGTGTGGAGATGACAGCGTACCGCCCACAGGAAATTGTCGGCGCGGTGGAATTGGCGATATTCCTCGCGGGTGAACAGGCCCCGGTCGATCAGGTCGGCGGCGCGGTCGACGTCATAGACGTACTTGCCGATCCAGAAGAGCGCATGGAGATCGCGCAGGCCGCCCTTGCCCTCCTTGACATTGGGTTCGACGACATAGCGGGTGTCGCCCATCTTGCGGTGGCGCAGGTCGCGTTCGGCCAGCTTGTCGGCGATGAACTGCCGGTGGGAGTCGGTCTGGATCTCCGCCTTGAAGCGGCGCGCGGCCTCATCATAAAGCGCCTGATCGCCGCACAGGAACCGCCCTTCGAGTAACGCGGTGCGGACGGTGACATCGGCCTTGGCCTGGCGGATCATCTCATCGACTGAGCGGCTGGAATGGCCGACCTTCAACCCCAGGTCCCACAGCGAATAGAGCATCGATTCGATGACCTGCTCGGCGTGCGGCGTCTGTTTGAAGGGGGTGAGGAAACCGATATCGACATCCGAATAGGGCGCCATCTCGCCCCGGCCATAGCCGCCCACCGCGATCAGGGTGAGGCGCTCGCCCGCCGTAGGATTGCTGAGCGGATAGAGGGTGTCGGTGGTGAAATCGAACAACACCCTGAGAATCTGATCGGTGAGGTAAGCCTGCGCCGCCGCTGCTTCCAGCCCGCGCGAAGGGTGGATGGCCAGCCGCCGCGCCACTTCCTGCCGCCCGGCGTCGAGCGCGGCGCGAAGCACCGGCGTGACCAGCGTCCGCCCCTGCGGCCCGGTGATGCCGAGCGCGGCCACCTGTTCGGCAAGGGCGCGGCGATCGACGATGGTGCGGCGGTTGGGAAGGGATTCGAAACGGCTGTGCATGGGCCCTTCATAGGGATTGGTGATGAACAAATGGAGTGGGGTCGCGCCTATTCCTCCCCTGCAAGGGGGCTGACAGGCCGCAGGCCTGACGGAGGGATGCCCCGGCAAGCGAGGGCGTTGATCGGAAGCGGTGACACCCCTCCACCCGCTTCGCTGATTCCCCTCTCCTTGCAGGGGAGGAAGATTCGGATGCTTGGGCGCGTCGCCCGACCATGATACCGCCTCCCGCATGGCCGACCATCACGATATCCCCTCCCTGATCGCCGACATGGGGCAACGCGCCCGCGCCGCCGCGCGGACGCTCGCGCAGATGCCTACCGCCGCCAAGGCCGAAGCCCTGCGCGCCGCCGCCCAGGCGATCCGTGATGCGATCCCGGCCGTGCTGGAGGCCAACGCCCGCGATGTCGAGGCGGGGGCCGCCAACGGCCTGTCGTCCGCCATGCTCGATCGGCTGACGCTGGACGAGGCGCGGATCGCCGGCATCGTCGCCGGCGTGGAAGCGGTGGCGAGCCTTCCCGATCCGGTGGGCGAGCGGATCGACGAACGCACGCGGCCTAATGGCCTTCACCTCTCGCGCGTCCGCGTGCCGGTGGGGGTGATCGGCATCGTCTATGAGAGTCGCCCCAATGTCACGGTCGATGCCGCCGCGCTCTGTGCGATGGCGGGTAACGCTGCGATCCTGCGGGGCGGGTCGGAGGCGGTGCACAGCAACCGCGCGCTCCATGCCGCCTTTGCCCGGGGCTGGGCGGCGGCGGGCGGTCCGGCGGATGCCGTGCAACTGGTCCCCACCACCGACCGTGCGGCGGTGGGCGCGATGCTGGCGGCCAGCGGGCTGATCGACCTACTGATCCCGCGCGGAGGCAAGAGCCTGGTCGCGCGGGTCCAGGCCGAGGCGAAGGTGCCTGTCCTCGCGCATCTCGATGGCATCAACCATGTCTATGTCGATGGCTCGGCGGATCATGCCATGGCGGAGCGGGTGGTGCGCGACGCCAAGATGCGGCGCACCGGCATTTGCGGTGCGATGGAGACGTTGCTGATCGATCGCGCTTACTGCCATGCCGCCGCGCTGATCGCGACGCTGGTGGATGCTGGATGCACGGTGCGCGGGGATGATGCGGTCCGTGAGATTGTCCCCGGCCTGGAAGCCGCGACGCCCGAGGACTGGGATACCGAATATCTCGATGCGATCGCCAGCGTCGCGCTGGTTGATGGCGTGGAGGCCGCGATGGCGCATATCGCCGCACATGGATCGCACCATACCGATGCGATCCTGGCCGAGGACGAAGCGGTCGCCGAACGCTTCCTGGCCGAAGTCGACAGTGCGATCGTGTTGTGGAACGCCTCCACCCAGTTCGCCGATGGCGGCGAATTCGGGTTGGGGGCCGAGATCGGCATCGCCACCGGGCGCCTGCATGCGCGCGGGCCCGTCGCGCTGGAGGGGCTGACGACCTACAAATGGATCGGGCGCGGCACGGGCCAGATTCGCGCGCAAGCTCAGGGATGAAGATCGGCCTGCTCGGCGGGTCGTTCAATCCCGCCCATCGCGGCCACCGCCGCATCACGCTGGACGCGATCCGCGCGCTCGACCTCGACGAAGTCTGGTGGCTGGTGTCGCCCGGAAACCCGTTGAAGGACGGGGCCAGCGACATGGCCCCCTTTGCCCCGCGGCTCGCCTCGGCGGATCAGATGGCGCGGCGTGCGCCGATCCGGGCGAGTGCGATCGAGCGGGAACTGCATACCCGCTACACGCTCGACACCGTGCGCGCGATCATCCGGCGCTATCCCGGCCACCGGTTCATCTGGTTGATGGGGGAGGATAATCTGGAGCAATTTCATCGCTGGCGCGGATGGCGATCGATTGCGCGCGCGATCCCGATTGCGGTTATCGGCCGTCCGGGGTACAATGCTGCCGCCCACGCGACACCCGCGCTGGGCTGGTTCAGACGTTTCCAGAGGCGTCCGGGCCAGGCGAAGAACTGGACGATGTGGAGTTTGCCGGCCTTCGTGCTGTTGCGCTTCCGCCCCGACCCGACTTCCGCCACGGGCCTTCGGGCCCGCGATCCGGACTGGTTTCGGCATATGGGCCGAAACGTCCCCTGAACAGGAGCTCACTTGGCCACTTCCCCGCAATCGCCGCGTCCGTCCGATCCTGCTGAGGTGGAGGCGCTGCACCGCCTCATTCTCGCCTCGCTCGACGACGACCAGGCGGTGGAGACGATCTCGATCCCGCTCGCGGGCAAATCGTCGATTGCCGATTTTATGGTGATCGCCAGCGGTCGTTCGACCCGGCAGGTCGCGTCCATGGCGATGAAGCTCGCTGAGAAGATCAAGGCGGAGTTCGGCCGCTCGGTGCGGATCGAAGGTCTGCCGACCGCCGACTGGGTGCTGATCGACGCGGGCGACGTAATTGTCCATCTGTTCCGGCCCGAGGTGCGCACCTTCTACAATCTGGAGCGCATGTGGGCGTTCGGCGATGCGCCGACGCCGCCCGCGAGTCCCGCCGACCGCAACCCCTGATCCGCTGAAAGCCCGCCCGTGCTGCTGCATATCGTCGCGCGCGGGCGAATCGGCCGTTCGCCAGAGGCCGAGCTGGTCGACCGCTATATCAAGCGCATCGGCTGGCCGACCCGGGTGACCGAACTGCCCGATACCGGCGGCAAGGTGCCGCCGCTGGAAGGGCAGGTGCGCCTCGTCCTGATGGACGAAAAGGGCGAGAATCTCTCCTCGATGGATTTTGCGCGTCGGCTGGAACGCTGGCGCGATGACGGCGTGCGCGAATGCCGCTTCATGATCGGCGCGGCGGACGGGTTCGAGGACGCCGACCGGGCGCGGGCCGACCTGCTGATTTCCTATGGCAGGGCGACCTGGCCCCATATGATGGCGCGCGCGATGCTGGCCGAGCAACTGTTTCGCGCGACGAGCATCCTCGCCAACCACCCCTATCACCGCGAGGGATGACGCGCGTGCGGCGGCGGCTCGTGGGGTTGAGCGGATTGCTGCTGCTGGGGGCGACCGACATCGCCGCGGACCAGCGGCGGCTGGCCGAGGCACGGGCGGGGGCGGCGACGGCGCAGGCCCGCGCGCGGGGTCTGGAACAGCGGGCTGGGGCCGAGCGCGATGCCGCCGCCGCCGCCGAGGCCAAGGCGCGCGCCATGGCCGCACGCGTGGCCGCGACCGAGGCGGAGGTGCGCGCAGCCCGCGCCCGCGTCGCGCTGGTTGCCGGATTGCCCGAACGCCAGCGCGATCGGCTGGCGCAGGAGCAGGCGCCGCTCGCGCATCTACTGGCAGCGATGCAGGACATGGCGGCGCGGCCCCCCATCGCGGCGGTGGCGCAGCCGGGAACGGTCGCCGACCTGGCGCATGTCCGCGCGGTCTTTTCGACCATCGCTCCCGTCATTGCCGAGCGTTCGGCCAGTATACGGCGTGAACTGGCCGCCACCCGCCGGGTCCAGGCGCAAGCAGCCGTGGCGGCGCAGGCGCTGTCCGCCACCTCCGCCAAGCTGGAGAGCCAGCGTCAGACGCTCGCCCGGCTGGAGGCTCTGCATCGCGGCCGGGCCGATCAGCTGGGACAGAGTGCGATCGACGAATCCAACCGCGCGCTCGCGCTGGGCGAGGCGGCACGCGATATCGTCGACCGGATGGCCGAGCGAGGCACGGCGCAGGCGACGGCCGGCGAACTGGTCCGGTTGGCGGGGCCCGTAGCGCGGCCGCTGGCCCCGGGCGTGAAGGGGCCGGAGATCGCGGCCGGCACCTATCGTCTGCCCGTGCGGGGCCGCGTGGCGGGCGGCTTTGGTGAGATTTCGGATGCCGGTGTGCGGGCGCGGGGCATCACCCTGGCAACCGCGCCATCGGCGACGGTGGTAGCGCCTGCGGCCGGGACGGTCCGCTATGCCGCCCCGTTCCGGGGCTATGGCGGGATCGTCATCCTCGACCATGGCGAGGGCTGGACCAGCCTTGTGACTGGGCTGGGCGGCATCGCCGTGCACTCGGGGGAGCGGGTCGAAACCGGCGCGGTGCTAGGTCGCGCCGGCGGTGGTCGGGGCGGCGCCGCGCCGCGCGTCACGGTGGAGCTGCGCCGCGATGGCCGTCCGATGGACATTGCCGCGCTGCTGGGGTGAGGGGGGTGTAGGCTTGGGCGTCGCTCGGCGCGAATGATTGTGAGGATCGGGCCGAAAGCGCAGATGGACGCACGCCCCCACATCCGTTCAGCCTGAGCGTAGTCGAAGACTAAGGGAATCCGCACCCCACCCGCTCAGCCCCCGTTCAGCACGGTTGCGCTTTGATTGCAGCCGGCTTCCGGTTACAAAGGCCGCCATATTCCCTGGTCCAGGACCCTCGATGCCCCGTCCGCTTGTAAAACGTCCGTTTCTGACTGCTACTGCGATCGTCGGCGCGCTTGCCATGGTGCCGATCACGACCTCCGCGATGGCCGCCGTCGACAGCTCCACCGTGCGCCAGTTCGATCGCTTTCTCGACGTCTATAACCGGATCAAGGCCGATTATGTCGATAAGGTCGATGACGACACGCTGATCAAAGGCGCGATCCAGGGGATGCTCGCTGCGCTCGATCCGCATAGCAGCTATGTCGACGCGCTCGACTTCGACAACCTCAAGATTCAGACCGAGGGCAATTATGGCGGCCTGGGCCTGACCGTCTCGATGGAGGATGGCGCGATCAAGGTCATCGCGCCGCAGGAGGATACGCCAGCGGGCCGCGCCGGCGTGAAGTCGGGCGATTACATCACCCATATCGACGGCAAGCTGATCTACGGCCAGTCGCTCGACGAGGCGATCGGCCAGATGCGCGGCAAGCCCGGCACCAAGATCCGCCTGACGCTCGTCCGCCCCGGTCGCGACAAGCCGATCGAACTGACTCTGACCCGCGAGGTCATCGTCCAGCGCCCAGTGAAGTGGGAGGTGAAGGGCGATGTCGGCTATATCAACATCAACACCTTCTCCGAAAATACCGGCGCCGACACGCGCGGGGCGATCATGGCGATCGACAAGGCGCTGGGGCACCGGCCGCTTGGCTATGTCGTCGATCTGCGTGACAATGGCGGCGGGTTGCTGACCCAGGCGATCGCGGTCAGCGACGCCTTCCTCGATCACGGCGAGATCGTGTCGCAGCGCGGTCGCGAGAAGTCGGACATCGAGCGCTATTACGCCAAGCCCGGCGACGATGCGCACGGCCTGCCCATCATCGTGCTGACCAACTCCGGCACCGCCTCCGCCTCGGAGATTGTCGCGGGCGCGCTGCAGGATCATCACCGCGCGATCGTCATGGGTGAGCGCAGCTTCGGCAAGGGCTCGGTGCAGACGCTGCTGCCGCTTGGCCCCGAAACCGCGCTGCGCCTGACCACCGCGCGCTACTATACCCCCTCGGGCCGGTCGGTGCAGGAGGGCGGGATCGAGCCGGACATCAAGGTGCCGCAGATTTCCGATCCCGATTACAAGACGCGCCCCGTCTTCCGCGAGGCCGATCTGCGCCGCCACCTGATCAACGAGGTGAAGGCCGACAACAAAATCCTGGAAGAGGATAACAAGGACGATCCGCGCTTCGCCGCCACGCCCGAGGCGCTGAAGAAGCAGGGGGTCGAGGACTTCCAGCTTTATTATGCGCTGAAGACCATCGCCCGCTTGGGCGGCCCCGCCCAGGTCGCCGCCGCGACCAAGCCGCCGGTGAAGTGACGATGGCCGTGCCCCGCACCCGCAACGAATGCATGGCGAACTGGATCGCCTTGCTGCTGCCCGCCGCGCTGCTGGCCGGTGCCTGGGGTAGTCAACTGATCGGCGGACTGTATCCGTGCGAGATGTGCCATTGGCAGCGCTGGCCGCATTATGCCGCACTGGTGCCCGCGCTCCTCGCCTTCTTCGTGCCGCAGCGGAGCATTCGCGGATCGCTTGTCATCCTTGCCGCGTTGTTGATTGCAGTGTCGGGGGCGATTGGTGTGGCGCATGCCGGGGTCGAATATGGCTGGTGGCAGGGCTTCACCGCCTGCACCTCGACCGTGGATTTGACGGGATTGAGCGCGACCGACCGGCTGAACGCCATCATGAAGGCGCCGGTCATCCGCTGCGACGTGGCGCAATGGACGCTGGGCGGCATTTCGCTGGCCGGGTTCAACGCGATCTTCTCGCTGGGCGGTGCGGTGGCGATCCTGTTATTGATGAGGAAGGCGCGATGAGCCAGCTTCGCTGGATGCCGGGCGACCGGCGCGAACCGATGAAGGCGATGGTCCGGGTGGACCAGGCCGGGGAATATGGCGCGACCCGCATCTATGCCGGGCAGCTCGCGGTGCTGGGTGACCGGCACCCCGCCTCGCGTGCGATCCATCACATGGCCGAGCAGGAAGAACGCCACCGCGCCTTTTTCGATCGGATGATCGCCGAGCGCCGCGTGCGGCCGACGCTGTTCCAGCCCTTTTGGGACAAGGCGGGCTTCGCATTGGGCGCCATCACCGCGGCGATCAGTCCCAAGGCGGCGATGGCCTGCACCGCGGCGGTCGAGACCGAGATCGACAAACATTATCAGGCACAGCTTGACGAGCTGGGCGACAGCGATCCCGAATTGTCGGAGGCGATCGCCGATTTCCAGGCCGAGGAACTGGAGCATCGCGACCATGCGCTGGGCGCGGGCGCGGAGGAGGCGATCGCCTATCCGCTGCTATACGGCATGATCCGGGCGGGCTGCAAACTCGCCATCGCTGCGGCCAAGCGTATCTGAGCCGGACCAACGGGAGAGAGAGGATGATGAACCGGACCTGGGCCGCAGTCCTGCTGGCCACCCTCACCATGACCGGCACCGCGACGGCGCAGCAGATCGCCGCCCCCGGCGCGATCAAGCCCAAGCCGATCGAAGGGCCGGGCGAGGTATCGCGTAATGCGCCGGTCAATGGCGTGCTGACCCTGTTCGGCAATGAGCGCTGCCCGACCGACAATAACGGCAATGAGATCGTCGTCTGCGTCCGGCGCGGGGCCGAGGAACAGTTCCGCGTGCCCAAGGAACTGCGCGAGCTTCAGGTGACGCCCGAAAATGAAAGCTGGGCGGTGCGCGCCACGGGTACGGTGAACGAGGGCGTGGGCGTCAACAGCATCGGAAGCTGCTCGGCGGTCGGCGCGGGCGGCGCCACCGGCTGTTTCGCCCAGCGCGTCCGCGAGAACCGCGCGGCCAATGCCGATCGCCGGCGGCAGGAGGAAGCGGGCAACCGCTGATCGCGTTACGGTTTCCTTCGGGGGCGGCGTACTGGCTCGCTGACCGAGACACCCCTCCGTCGAGCCTGCGGCCTGCCACCTCCCCTTACAGGGGAGGATGAACATCTCTCCCTCCGTTCAGCCTGAGCGAAGTCGAAGGCCACGGAGCGCACTGACCGACGCGCCCATGGCAAGGCCGACGGCATATCGGCATCAGGCGAGGACAGGGCATAGGCTTCGACTTCGCTCAGCGTGAACGGGTTTGATGCCTGGGCGGAGAGCCGAGCGGAAGCTGTAGAATCTTACGCCGCCACCGCTTCCACCCGCCGTGCCTGCGCCATCCGGTTCATGGCGATCGTGCGGGCGGCGTCATGCGGCGTCATCCCCTCACGCGCCGCCAGCGCGAGCGTGGTCTTCAGCCGCTGTCCCACATTCGTCACCCGCTGCCGCACCTCGGATGCGTTCCAGCCGAGATATTCGCCCGCGACATTGATGATCCCGCCGGCATTGACCAGGAAATCCGGCGCATAAAGCACGTCACGTTCCGCCAGGCGGACGGCCATGTCATCGTTCGCCAGCTGGTTATTGGCCGCGCCGCACACGACCGGTGCCCGCAGTTGCACGACCGTCTCCACATCCAGCACGCCGCCCAAGGCGCAGGGCGCGAACACGTCCGCCCGGGCGCTCAACAAGGCCTTGCTGCTCATGACCATCGCGCCGAACCGGTCGGCGGCACGCGCCGCAACTTCGCTGCGCGGTTCGGCGACGATCAGCTTCGCGCCCATGTCATGCAGCAATTCGCACAGCGCGAAGCCGACATGGCCGAGCCCTTGAACCGCCACCGTCACCTCGGACAGATCGGCGTCCAGCCGGTACCGCACCGCGACCCGCATCGCGTTCGCCACACCCAGCGCGGTCCAGGGCGAGGGGTCGCCACCCGGTCGACCGTCGCGTAGCGGAAGGCCGGCGACATGGCGCGTCTGGCTCGCCACCACCTCCATATCCTCGACACTCGTCCCGACATCCTCGGCGGTGACATAGCGACCCTTCAGATCGCGCACCGCACGGCCAAAGACGCGGAACAGCGCGGCGCGGTCATGCGGTCGCTCGGGGCTGCGCAGCACCGCCTTGCCGCCGCCAAACGGCAATTCGGCGAGCGCATTCTTCAGCGCCATGCCCTCCGCCAGCCGCAGCGCATCGACCACCGCGTCCTGATCGCTGGCATAGCGCCACAGGCGGCACCCGCCGGCCGCCGGCCCCAGTGCCGTCGAGTGCAGGACGATGACCCCGCTCGCCCCGGTCTCGGCATCGCGGAACGGCACCACCTCTTCGGGCGGCAGGCTGTGCGGGTCGTGGGGCAATCGCATCGTCTGGTTCCTCAATCTGATGGAGGGAATCTAGCGGAGGATGCGAAAAGAAACCGGTCGCAATATAGGAGTGGAGCGGCGGATGGGGGATAGATCATCCCCCTGGATCGGCTTATGAGGATGATCATGCCGCATGAGCTAGATATATGGGAACGTCGTATTCTCGCTTTGCTGCAAGAGGACGCGAGTCTGTCGACGGCGGCGATCGCCGAGGCGGTGGGGCTTTCCGCCTCGCCCTGCTGGCGGCGGATCGACCGGCTGGAGCGCGACGGGATCATCAAGCGGCGGGTGGCGCTGGTCGATCGGACCAAGATTGGGCTTAAGGCGCAGATTTTCGCGCAGGTGAAGCTGAACGCGCATGGCCGCGCCAATCTCGATAAATTCACCGCTGCGATCCGCGAGGTGCCCGAGGTCATGGAATGCCATGTCTTGATGGGCTCGGTCGATTTCATGCTGCGGATCGTCGCGGCCGATATCGAGTCCTATGAGCGGCTGTTCTTCGAACGGTTGTCCAACCTGCCCGGCGTGCAGGAGATCAATTCGACGGTCGCCTTGTCGGAGATCAAGTCGACGACGTCGTTGCCCATCCCGGATGGGCGCGGGGGATAAGGCCGTTCTTCATCCTCCCAGTAAGGGGAGGGCGCTATGCGAATTATCGTGGAGGGGTGTCGCGGGTCGCGCGCAGAGTCTGTCCGGGCCGGCGGTGACACCCCTCCGCTAGGCCCTCGGCGCGCGATCTCCCCTTACAGGGGAGGATGAAGAAGGTTGTCTCGCCGGTGGTGCGCCGATACGGCCCCGAGCGAACAGCAAGAGGCAGGGGCTATGGCACGCTGGCAAGGCTTGGGAGGGCTCCGGTTCGGGCTGTTCCTGTTGGTCTGGTTCTCCGCTGCGTGGTTCGGCTCGTGGGAGCTCAACCCCAATAACGCCACCCGCCTGTTCGCCGCGATCCGGATGGTCGAGGATAGCACCGCGACCATCGATCCCTTCGCGCCGCTGACCATCGACAAGGCGCAGTTCGGGGCCCATGCCTATCTCGACAAGGCGCCGGGCATGACGCTGATGGCGATGCCGGCGGTGGCGATGACGAATGCGGTGATGGGCGACCGGGCAGATCGGCACATGCCGAGCGCCGCCGACCTGGGCTTTGTCGATTATCTGAAGCTGCGGACGCGGGTCGCGGCCGCCACCGGATCGGCCCTGTTGACCGCCATCGCGGCAGTGATGCTGTTCGATCTCGCCCTGACCGTCACCGGGAGTATCGGGGCGGCGCTGTTTGCGGCGCAGGGTTACGCGCTCGGAACGCCGATCTGGGGCTATTCCACGACGTTGCTGGGCCATGCGGCGGTCGCGGCGCTGTTCGTCATCGCGCTGGCCGGCGTGGCGCGAGGTGGCGGACGCTGGCTGGCGGTAGCCGGGCTGGCGCTGGGCTGGGCGGTGGTGGTCGAGTATCAGGCGGTGTTGGCGGGATCGGTCATCGGCGCCTGGGCGCTGTGGCGGCATCGCGCGCGGCCGCGATCGCTTTGGCCATTCCTGGCCGCCGGGCTGATCGGCGTGATGCCGCTGTTCGCCTATAATCTCTTCGCTTTCGGCACGCCGTTCCGGATCGGCTATTCGGGCGTCGTCGGGTTCGAGGGGATGCAGCAGGGGCTGTTCGGGCTGACCGTGCCGCATATCGCGGTGCTGCGCGAAATCCTGATCGGCCCGACGCGCGGGCTGATCTGGGTCGCACCGGTCCTGATCCTGGCGCCGGTCGGGCTGTGGCAATTGGCCGAGGCGCGGGAGACGCGCGGGCTGGCGTTGACCGCCGCCGGGGTGGCGATCGTCGCGTTGCTGGTCAACGCGGCCTATGTCTATTGGGACGGCGGCAATGCCACGGGCCCGCGTCACGCCATGCCGCTGGCCGGGGTGGCGGCACTGGGGCTGGCGCCGGTCTGGGCGTCACTGCGTCGGGCATGGCAGCGCGCGGGCCTCGCCCTCCTGCTGGCGGGATCGATCGCGATCAATCTGACGATCGCGGCGGCCGAGATTTTCGCGCCGCCGGAATATCGCTGGGCCTGGTGGCAAGCGGTGATCCAGCTGCGCTTCCGGGTCGGCGACCTGCGCACCATCCCCTCCGAATGGTGGGGGTGGTCGACATGGAATGGGCTATATCTATGGGCCGCGGTCGCGATCCCGCTGGCGGCGTGGCTGGTTCAGCGCGCGTGGCGCTTGAGCCCGCGCACCCGGTGCCAGACATAAAAAGCGATCAACGCGACCAGCACGATCCCGATCGCCAGGTCGGCACGGTGGAAAAAGGCTTTTACGCGCGGGTCCGAATCCCATTTCTCGCCCAGTTCGCGCCCGACGATCGCCAGCACCAGACAGAAAGGCCAACTGCCGATAAAGGTATAGAGGTGGAAAGGCACGAGCTTCATCCGCGCCACGCCCGCCGGAAAGGCGATGAAGGTGCGGATGACCGGCAGCAACCGCCCGATCAGCACCGCGATCGAACCATAGCGTGCGAAGAAGCGATCGGCGGCGTCCAGCTCGCCCGGCCCGATCAATAGATATTTGCCCCAGCGCTCCGCCACCGGCCGGCCGCCGCGCTTGCCGATCTCATAGGCAACGACCGAGCCCAGATTGCACCCCAGCGCGCCCGCCGTCGCGGCGAGGTAGAGGTTGAACTGACCGGTCGACACCAGATAGCCGGCGAACGGCATGATGATTTCCGAGGGCAGCGGAATGCAGGCGCTCTCGATCGCCATCAGCAGCATGATGCCCAGATAGCCGCCCGTCGAGATGACCCAGATGGCGAAGCTCGCCAGCGCGGAAAGAATATGTTCGACCATGGGGCCAGCGACTTGCGCGATCCCCCGGCGGCGGTCAATCGGAACCGCGCGCGGGAGCGATCGGTTTGGGACGGCATGACCAAGCTGACCCTGAATGACGGCCGCAGCCTGCCCCAATTGGGGCTGGGCACCTATCAAATCCCGGACTCGCAGGTCGCCGCCGTGGTGCGGCGTGGGCTCGATACCGGATACCAATTGGTCGACACCGCCGCCATCTATGGCAATGAACGTGGCGTCGGCGATGGGCTTCGCGGCGAAGCTGCGTTCCTGACCACCAAGCTGTGGAATGATCGCCATCGCGATGCCGTGGCGGCGCTGGACGAGAGCCTGGCGCTATTGGGTGTCGAGGCGGTCGATCTCTATCTGATCCATTGGCCGGTGCCGGCCGAGGATGGCTATGTCGAGGCATGGCAAAGCCTGATCGCGCTTCGCGAGGCGGGCAAGGCCAGGTCGATCGGCGTGTCGAATTTCCTGCCCGAGCATCTCGACCGGATCATTGAAGCGACCGGCGTGGTGCCGGCGGTCAACCAGATCGAACTTCATCCGCGTTTCCAGCAGCGCGAGGCGCGCGCCTATCATGAGGCCAAAGGCATCGTGACCCAGAGCTGGAGTCCGCTGGGGCAGGGCGGCGAATTGCTGACCACGCCGGAGATCGTGGCAATTGCTGAAAAGCATGACCGCTCGACCGCGCAGGTGGTGCTGGCCTGGCATCTGGCGCATGGCCTGTCGGTGATCCCCAAGGCGGCGGATGCAGCGCATATGGCGGACAATTTCGCCGCGACCGAGTTGACGCTGGACGAGGATGATATGGCCGCGATCGATGCGCTGGACGATGCGGACGGGCGGATCGGGCCCGATCCGCGGGAGATGTGAGGGGGCTTAGGCTCCCCGAAAATACCCCGTCCGGTCGACAAAGGCGCGGATTATGGCCGCATCATCATAGGGCAGTTCGATCAATGTCTTGACTGCTGCCCCTTTGTCCCGCGCAGCGTCGTAATAGCGCCGTGCGATCCGATAGCCGACGAAATAGCCGAGATCGCTGACCCCGAAAGGATTCGCGGCACTGTTCCATAGCCAATTGTCGTAATTGTCGCTGGCCATCTCGGCGATGAAGCGCGCCTTGACCTCTGCTTCATGGGCGGGACCATAACGGTAGACCGGCAGTGCGGGTTTGCGGCCGGTTATCCGTTCGGCAACCAGCTCCGCCACGCCTTCGCGCAGCGATTGCTGTAGCAGATTGCCTTGCGTCTCCTGCTGCTGGGTATGAACATATTCGTGGATATTATTCTGTGCGTTGTTGGCGAAGGGGCGGGACCGGAAGAAGGTCGCCAGTCGTGACCGCATCGGCTCGGGAAGCTCCGACACGTCGACCGTCTCATCGCCCAGAGCGAGTTCGGCCCCGATCAGCACCTTGTCGGCCATGGTCGTGCCGCCGGTGCGCAGCACGCCGATGGCATAGGTGATCGAGGCGGGACGGAGTTCGGGATAAAGCCGCCGGAAACGGGCAACATCGGCGTTCAGCGTCGCCACCGCCGCCCGTGACCGGGCCGTCAGCGGGCGGACCGAAGTCCAGAATTTGGGCCAGCGGGCGATGGCGTCGACATATTGCTGATCGGTATAGCGCCGCGCGGCCATCAGGGCATGGAGTCCGGGCGTGCCCGGTTCGATATAGAGAGTGCGGATCAGGTGCAGCCGTTCCGCAGGATCGTCGGTCGCGTTGATCGCATCGAACGCGATCCAGAAGCGGGCGATGTCGCTGTCGATCACCAATGTCGGCGACGCGGGGTGCGATATCGTCTGTGGTACAGGCGCCGCCGCAGCCAAGGCGATGCCGCAGATGGCAGCCCATGCCGTCGCCGCGATGCGAGCCCCCCTCATGCCTGCTTCCTCCCGATCCGTGACACCGTGCCAGGGTTCGATGGAGCGGGACTAAAGTCAAGCGACGGGGCGGAGGCCTATCCGAGCGCGTTCGCCGCCAGCTTCAAATCCTCGACGAACCGCGTATATTCGACCTCCTTCGCCGCCGGATCGGGCAGGCGCAGCAGATAGCTGGGGTGGACGGTGATGAAGGCGGTGCCGCCATCGGGCAGGGTCAGCGCTTTGCCGCGTTCGCGACCGATCGTCATGACCTTGCCGAACAGCGACCGCGCCGCCGTGGCGCCGAGCGCGACCGTGACCTTGGGCTGGATCAGCAGGCGCTCCTGCTCGACCCACCAGCGGCAGGCCTGGATTTCGCCCGCATTGGGTGAGCTGTGGATGCGGCGTTTGCCGCGTGGCTCGAATTTGAAATGCTTGACCGCGTTGGTGACATACGCCGTCGCGCGGTCGATCCCCGCCTCCGCCACTGCACGGTCGAAGACCTGTCCTGCGGGGCCGACAAAGGGGCGGCCGGCCAGATCCTCCTGGTCGCCCGGCTGTTCGCCGACGAACATCAGGGAGGCGTCGACCGGACCTTCGCCGAACACCGTCTGCGTCGCGGGGGCATGGAGCGGGCAGCGGGTGCAGCCCATCGCTTCGTCACGCAACGCCGCCCAGGCCGCCTGTGCATTGCCACCGCGCCCGGACCGGACATCCACTTTCGCCGTATCGATCATCCCCGTCTCCCGTGCCTGCGCGCCTGCGATCAGTTGCGGGACCAACGCGGTTTCCGGCATGTTTTTCCAGTATTTGCGCGGCATCTCCTTGAGCATCGCGCCGATCTTCACACGCGCAGGGTTGAAGATGCTGGCGTAATAGGTCTTCCACACCGCCTCGGTCGGGTCGCCCTCGGGCGCGTCGGCCTTGCTGGCACCGGGGCCCTCGGACAGCGTCTTGCCGTCCCAGTGCAGCGATACCTCGGGCGTCAGGATCGACCAGCGCATGATGGTGAAGCGGTTGACGAAGAAGGCCGCATTGGCGCGGACGATGTGATGTTCGGGCTCGAACCAGGCGACATAGCGCGGGCCGTCATCATCCTCGGTTTCGCGGAAGCGCAGGAAGGCGCGCATCTTGTGGATGTCGCGCCGCACCGCCTTGGTCAGCCGGTCGAGACGGCGAATCAGCGGATCGGCCTGATCCTCTATCAGTCGGGGTTGTCTGAGCAGCCGGTCGAGCGCGGTGTGGAGCAGTGCGAAACGTTCGGGATCGTTGGACAGGATGACGCTGCGTGCAAGGTCGATAAAGGCGCGGGAGACGTTGAAGCGGGGGGCGGCGGTGGTCGTGCTGTCGTCGGCGACCGTGCCGAACAGGTCGTCGGGCTGCTCGCCCACCTGCCACACGACCTGATCGGGGGGCACGCTGTCGGCGATCAGACCGCGCGCCGCGTCGCGCCAGGCGTCGAAGTCGTCGGGGGCGGGGAGGGTTATGATGCGCATGGCGCTTCAATCCTCCCCGGTACGGGGAGGTGGCAGGCCGAAGGCCTGACGGAGGGGGTGTGCGGCAAAGGTCATCCCCTGTGGCTCTCCCCCTCCACCATGCTCCGCATGGTCCCCCTCCCCGTGCCGGGGAGGATTAAGGTCCGTCCAAATCAATCGCGCTCGTCTCCACCGGGCGGGTTGGCCTTGGCTTCCTTCGCCTCGATGGGCTTACGCTCTTCGTAAATCTCGGCCAGCTTTTCCTCCGTCGCGTCGTCGAGCTCCTTCTCGGCGGCGGGGAACATCTCTTCCTCTTCCTCATCGATATGATGTTCATAGCGATGGCGCATATGGAAGAACTTGGACTCCCATTCGTCCGAGGCGAAGTCGAGGTCCATCATCTCGCCGAGCAGATCGTCGATCTCCTTATGCTCGGACACCGAATGGCGGGCGTCATCGCGCAGTTCGGGCTCGCCCAGCATGGTGGCATAAAGTGATTCTTCCTCGGCGGCGGCGTGGCTCTGAATCTCGATGCGGAACGCCTCGAACAGCTTCTTGCGCTTGGCGCCGTCACCCTTCAGCTCGGCGAGTTCCTTCAGCATCTCACGCTGCTTGTCGTGGTCGCGCTTCAGATCGGCATAGATATCGGCGGTGGCCATGATCGAATCTCCTTCGCGAGGCCCAACGGCGAAGCGCGGCGGGCGTTTCATCCGCGAGTCACTCTCACTCAAGCGAAAAGTTCGAGCTGTTCCCGCTTGGGTTTGACCAAGGGTTTCAAATCCGCCCGCTCGGCCAGCGCGACCGGGCGCCAGTCCTCGGTGATCAGGAAAGGGCGGAGCTTGGCGATCGACACGGTCAGCCGCCCGACATCCTCCAGCCGCAGCCGCCGCCATTGGCGCGAGGCGATGATCCGATCGACCGCCTTCACCCCCAGGCCGGGAACGCGCAGCAGCATCTCACGAGGCGCGCGGTTCACGTCCACGGGGAAATGCTGACGGAATTTCAGCGCCCAGGCGAGCTTGGGATCGATATCGAGCGGCAGCATGCCCGTCGCCTCATCGGCGGCGGCGGCCACTTCGCGCGGTTGATAGTCGTAGAAGCGCATCAGCCAGTCGGACTGGTACAGCCGATGCTCGCGCATCAGCGGCGGACGTTGCAGCGGCAGCACGGCGGAGGCATCGGGGATCGGGCTGAACGCCGAATAATAGACGCGGCGCAGACGGAAACGATCATAGAGCGTCGCGGCGCGCCCGACGATATCGCGGTCGGTGGCGGCATCGGCGCCGACGATCATCTGGGTCGACTGGCCCGCAGGCGCGAAGCCGGGGGCGGATTTGTACTTCTTGGCCGCGTCCTGCCGATCGTCGATCGCGGTCTTCACATCGGCCATCGCGCCTTCGATGCGGGTGGCGTCCTTTTCGGGGGCGAGGCGCTTGAGCCCGCCGACCGTCGGCAGCTCGACATTGATCGACACACGATCGGCATGGACCCCCGCCAGTCGGACCAGTTCGGGATCGGCATCGGGGATCGTCTTCAGGTGTATATAGCCGCGAAAGCCATGATCCTCCCGCAGGGACCGTGCGACCTCGACGATCTGCTCCATCGTATAGTTGGATGATTTGATGATGCCCGAGGAGAGGAATAGCCCCTCGATATAATTACGCCGGTAAAAGGCCAGCGTCAGGTTCACCACCTCCTGCGCCGTGAAGCGCGCACGGCGGACATTGGAGGACTTGCGATTGATGCAATAATGGCAGTCGAAGATGCAGCTATTGGTCAGCAGGATCTTCAACAGCGAGATGCAGCGGCCATCGGGCGCATAGGCGTGGCAGATCCCCATCCCCTCGGTCGATCCGATCCCCTTGCCGTCGCGGCTGTTGCGTTTGGACGTGCCCGAAGAGGCGCAGGATGCGTCATATTTCGCGGCATCGGCCAGGATCGCCAGCTTCTCACGGGTATCGAGTTGCGCCATTTGTTCGATATACGTTCTCATGTGCGCAGCGACAAGCGGAACCCCGCCGGTCATCGACCGTACAGACCATCTGATCTATCGCGCGGGCGTTTCGAGGGGAGACGGGTGATGCGGAAGGTGATGATCGCGCTGGCTCTGGTCGGGGCCAGTGGTCCGGTGACGGCGCAGGGCGTGTCGACCAAGACGACGACCGTCGACTATGAATTCGGCTATAGTTATCCCGCCGCCGCCGCGCGCATTCCGGGTATGAAATCCTGGCTGGAGGCCGAGAAGGCGCGCATCCGCTCAAAGACAGCGCGGGACGGAGCCGCCGGGCGGCGCGAGGCGGCAAAGTCCGGCTATCCCTATCGCCGCTATTCCTATGAAAAGACGTGGAAGCTGGTGACGGACACGCCGCGCTTCCTCAGCCTGTCGGGCGAGAGCTATGACTATACCGGCGGCGCACACGGCCAGCCGGCATCCTCGACGGTGCTGTGGGACAAGAAGGCCGGGCGTGCCTTGGCCTCCAAGGCGATTTTCGCTTCGCTGCCCGCGCTTCAGGCCGCGATCCGTACCGATTATTGCGGCAAGCTCAAGATCGAGCAGCGGCGGCGCAATGCGGGCGATGTGTCGTCGATGAACATCTGCCCGCCGGTCAAGGACCTCACCGTGCTGTTGGGGTCCACCAATGGCCGCGCGATCGACCGCATCGGCCTGATCGCCGATCCCTATGTCGCCGGCTCCTATGCCGAGGGATTTTACGAAGTGACCCTGCCCGTGACGCGGGCGATCGTCGCGGCGGTGAAGCCGGAATATCGCAACAGTTTCGCTGTGCGGTCGTGAAACCTCCCCATCGCGAGCGACATCGGATCGACCGTGCGGGATGGCTGCGCGCGTCGGTGCTCGGCGCCAATGCCGGCCTGTCGTCGACCGCCAGTCTGGCGTCGGCGTGACGGCCAGTGGCGCGCATCGTGTTCCGCGATCCCCGTGCCGCACGGTGCGGCTCTGTGGGGATCGTGGCGGGCGTGTTGGCCTGTCTGGCCGCACTCGGTGCAGTCAGCGCGATCGCGGGCGGGGCCAATCCGTCAAATGGTTCCATCCTCGTCCTGATCTGGGGGGCACTGGCGATGTCGGCGACGGCGGCGATCGGGCATCTCGCGGGAAGGGCGTTGTAGGAAGCGAATGATGAATGCGATGAAGCAGCGTTTCGCTGGCCAGTGCCATTGCGGAAAAGTGCTTTTCGAAGCGACGCTGAGCGACGGTTTCCGCACGGTGCGCCGTTGCACATGTTCCTATTGCCGGATGCGGGGCGCTGTTGCCGTTTCGGCGGACATGGGCGGTGTCGTCGTCACCCAGGGAGAGGAATTTCTCACCAGCTATCGCTTCAACACGGTTCAGGCCGAGCATTTCTTCTGTTCGTGCTGCGGTATCTACACCCATCATCAAAGGCGCTCGAACCGGAACCAATATGGCGTCAACGTCGCTTGCCTGGAGGGTGTATCACCGTTCGACTTTCCCGAGGTGCCGGTGAATGACGGCATCAACCATCCGAGTGATACCAAATTGCCCGCGCGACAGGTCGGCATCCTGCTCTTCGTCCCGACGAACGATGCGTTTTGAGAGGGGGGCATGACCCATTCCTCTGCTGGAAGGGAAGGGATAAGGCTTAGCCGCTAACCCCGCCGTCGCCCGCGCCCCTTGGTCATGGGATCGGGCTTTTTGGGCGGTACCCAGCCCACCGGGCGTTCGGGGCGGGATTGGCTGGTGCCCAGTCCCATGGCGCCCGGCCGCTGGCGGGTCAGGCCGCTGGTGTCGACCTCGGCATCCGCCGCGCCACCGCGGAGCAGGTTGATCCGGTCGCGCAGGGCCCGCGCCTCCTCGAAATCGAGGCGTTCGGCGGCCGCCTCCATCTGGCGGCGCAACTCTTCGATATCGGGTCCGGTCATGCCGAGACAAACGCCTCAGGCGGCGATGCGTGCCGCCTCGGTCTCCGCGATCCAGCCGCCGCCCAGCACCCGGTCGCCGTCGTACAGCACCGCCGCCTGGCCTGGCGACACGCCATATTCGGGTGCATCGAAGACCAGCCGGTCGCCGACCATGCGCGCCGGAACCGGCTTGGCCATCGAGCGGACCTTGGCGAAGAGCGGGCCGTCCAGCGGTCCCAATATGTTCATGCCCGTCAGCCGCGCCGCCTCGACCGCCAGCGCGGTGCGCGGGCCGACGACGACGCGCTTGGTGTCGGGCTCCAGCCGGACGACATAGAGCGGCTCGGGGCTGCCGCCGATCTCCAGCCCGCGCCGCTGGCCCACCGTATAGTGAATCAGCCCGCGATGCTCGCCCAGCTTGGCACCGGACAGGTCGATGATGTCGCCCCGCGTATCCGCTTCCGGACGTAATTTTTTGACGAGGCCCGCATAGTCGCCATCGGGGACGAAGCAGATATCCTGGCTGTCGGGCTTGGCCGCGACGCTCAAGGACAGTTCGGCGGCGATCTCGCGCACCCGCGACTTGGGCAGCGCGCCGAGCGGGAAGCGCAGGAAGTTCAACTGCTCCTGGGTGGTGGCGAACAGGAAATAGCTCTGGTCGCGCGCCGGATCGGCCCCACGATGCAGTTCCGCGCCGTGCGTGCCCTCGACCCGGCGAACATAATGGCCGGTCGCCAGGCAGTCGGCGCCCAGGTCGCGCGCCAGCTTCAGCAGGTCGGTGAATTTGGGGCCCATATTGCACTGGACGCATGGGATCGGCGTGCGCCCGGCGAGATATTCATCGGCGAAGCGGTCGACCACCTGGGTCCGAAAACTGTCTTCATGATCAAAGACATAGTGGGCGATGCCCAGCCGGTCGCACACCGCGCGCGCGTCGCGAATGTCGCGGCCGGCGCAGCAGGCCCCGGCGCGGCCTACCGCCTCGCCATGGTCATAGAGTTGCAGGGTGACGCCGATCGTCTCGGCCCCCGTCGCATGGGCGAGGGCGGCGACGACCGAGCTGTCGACCCCGCCCGACATCGCCACCACGATCCGCTTGGCCCGGGGATCGCCCCCAAGCTGAAAATCCACCATCTGCTCCATGGCCGTCCCCATACGCCTTTCGGATGGGTCATGCAAAAAATGCGCTTTGACGAGACGGGTGGGGATGGCCGTCCTTCAAAAAAAGGGGAAGAGTTCACGACCTTTACCGTGTTTTCATATCCGACCAATATGCAGGGGACCTGACCAGATAGGGATGGATTGCGCTTTTGGACCTCAGCTTCAACCGGTTCGATCGGGATACCGAACTCACCGTGTTGCCGCCCGATCTGGCGGTGCTGATGGTCGGGGTTACCGCGCGCCAGGCGGCCAGCCTGACCGCCGCGGTGCAGGCGAGCCTGATGCGCGCTGCCCCCGATCCGGCCCTTTTCGCGCCGCTCGACGGTGCGTTCAACGGCCCCATGGCGCGGGCCTTGACGCAGTGGAGGGCGAGTGAATAGCGAGTGAATGGTGTGTTAACCGCACGGCTATAGGTGATGTTCAAAGGCCCGTGTTCATAAAGGCCCTGGTAAACGATATGGGGTAGGGAGCCCCGACGAGGTTTATGATGATCGAGAACCAGAAGATCCGTCCTGCGAAGGTAATCGGGCCGCTCGGCGAACCGCTGACGCTCGAAACCCTGCCGCCGCCCAGCACGACGCGCTGGGTCGTCCGTCGCAAGGCGGAGGTGGTGGCGGCCGTCAATGGCGGTCTGCTCTCGGTGGATGAGGTGTGCGATCGCTATGGCCTGACGGTCGAGGAGTTCGCCGGATGGCAGCGCGCGATCGATCGTTCGGGCATGCCCGGCCTGCGCGTTACCCGTATCCAGCATTACCGTTCGCTCTACGAACGCCAGCAGAAATATTGACAAATCGAACAACTCGTCGAATCGACGGTACGGGGACGGAACAATAAAGCCCATTCGCACGTCTTCTCCCAGCGTCCCGCTCGCGGGCCCAACGGAGGGAAAGACAATGGGTATTATCCTGTGGCTTATCATCGGTGGTGTCATCGGCTGGCTGGCCAGCATCATCATGCGTACTGATGCCCAGCAGGGCATCTTCCTGAACATCGTCGTCGGTATCGTCGGCGCGTTCATCGGCGGACTGATCTTTGCTGGCGGCTCGATCAACAATGCCGGTCTGTCGCTGTATTCGTTCCTCGTTTCGCTGCTGGGCGCTGTCGTCCTGCTGGCGATCGTGAACGTCGTTCGTCGCGGTCGGGTGCGCTAAGTCGCACACGCCTGACGAAGGAAACAAAAAGGCCGTCCGGGCGACCGGGCGGCCTTTTTTCGTGTTTCGGGTTTGTCGGTGAGGGCCGCGTAGCGAGGGGAAACGTCTTCGCGGTGGCTCCGCATTGCTTCGCGATGCTTGCCATGACGGTGGATGCTTCTGGCTTGACCGGAAGCCAAGGTCGCTATCTCAATCCTGCCCTGTCGTCGGGGGAAACCGCCCCCATGCCGTATAGGCGATGGGGGCGGGATGGGATCAGCCCAGCAGGAAGCGGACCGAGACGTTGACCGTCACGTCGCGTTCGCCGGGGGCGATCTTGGTCTGCGGCATGGCGTCGGCGGCCATCGCGCGCAGCATCATCGGGCGTTCGGGGCCGCCGGCATTCTCGCCATTCTCGGAGATCGACACGATGCGCAACACCCGCATGCCCGCCGCCTTGGCATAGAGTTCGGCACGAGCCCGGGCGCGCTTCACCGCGTCGGCCCGGGCTTCGTCGAGCGCGGCGTCCGGATTGTCGAGCGACAAATTGGGGCCGTCGATCTGATTGGCCCCCTGCGCGACCAGCGCGTCGAGCACGCTGCCCGACTTGGCTATGTCGCGGAAGCGGATGCTCAGCGTGTTGGTCGCCTGATAGCCGGTGATCACGGGCGGCACATTCTCGCCATAGCGATATTGCGGCTGAAGCTGAACGGTCGCGGTCTGGATGTCGCGATCGGCGACGCCGGCGCGCTTCACGGCGGCCAGCACCCGCTGCATCCTTGCGGCATTGTCGGACAGCGCGGCGGCGGCGGTCGGCCCCTGGCTGACCACGCCGGCGCGGATCGTCGCCAGGTCCGGGACCCGGGTGGTGCGGCCCTCGGCTGAAACGTCCAGCACGGTGCCGACGGCGGGGATCAGCGGCTCGACGCTGGTCGGCGCCGGAGCGGTCTGGGCATGCGCGGCACCCGACAGGATGGCGGCGGGGGCCAGCAGGGCGGTCAGCAGAATCTTGTTCATCATTGTCTCCCTTGATGCGGACAAGTCTTTGGCCTGATGCGGCAAAACGTGCGATGAACGCGCTGCGTTCACCTCAGAGCCGCCTTAATTTGGGCATACGCAAAGGCGCTTGAGGAGAGTGATGTATTTCGATAATACAGCATCAAAATGGCGCATCCTGTGTGGTGGAGCGACATAGAGGATGCGGATCGGGGATCAGTGACGAACATGAATTACGAAACGGCGGCGATCGGCGGCGACGGCCAGCATCTGGGGCTGGAAGGGCCTGCGCCCAAGAAGCGTTCGCGCTGGATCGCGATCGTCGCGGTCCTGTTGATCCTTGGCCTCGCCGCCTGGTTCTTCCTGGGCGGCAAGAAGCATGACGCGGGCGCCACCGCCGGTGCGGGAACTCAGGTTCCCAACATCACCGTCATCGTCCCCGGCCAGCAGGCGGTCAGCCGGCTGATCTCGGCCACCGGTACGCTGGCGGCGCGCCGCGAGATGCCGGTCGGCGTCGCGGGCGAAGGGGGCATGGTGACCCGCGTACTGGTCGAGCCGGGCCAGTGGGTGGCCGCCGGCCAGGTGCTGGCGACGGTCGATCGCTCGGTCCAGACCCAGACCGCCTCGGCGCTCAATGCACAGATCGCGGTCGCCCAGTCGGACCAGCAGATCGCCCAGGCCGAACTCGATCGTGCGCAGCAGTTGGTCGATCGCGGTTTCATCTCCAAGGCCGATCTCCAACGCCGCACCGCGACTCGCGATGCCGCCGCCGCCCGCGTCCGCGCGGCGCAGGCGACCTATCGCGAAGCGCAGGCACGCAACGGCCGGCTCGACATCCGCGCGCCCGCCGCCGGCCTGATCCTGACCCGCGCCGCCGAGCCGGGGCAGATCGTCAGCTCGGGTTCGGGCGTGCTGTTCCGCATGGCGATGGGCGGGCAGATGGAGCTGCGTGCGCAGTTGGCCGAATCCGATCTGGTCGGCCTGAGCGTCGGTGCCCCCGCCACGGTCAAGCCGGTCGGCAGCGACCAGAGCTTCAAGGGCGAAGTGTGGCAGGTGTCGCCGGTCATCGACCCGCAGACGCGTCAGGGCGTGGCGCGCATCGCCTTGTCCTATAACCCGGCGCTTCGTCCCGGCGGTTTCGCCGCGGCGACGATCCGCGGCGGATCGGCCCAGGCGCCGCAGCTCCCCGACTCCGCGATCCAGAGTGACGACAAGGGCAGTTTCGTCTATATCGTCGGGCCGGATAACAAGGTTGCGCGCCGCGACGTGAAGATCGGGCAGGTGTCGGACGATGGCGTGACCATCGCCTCGGGCCTGAACGGCAGCGAACGGGTGGTGCGTTCGGCGGGCGGCTTCCTGGCACCGGGCCAGCAGGTCCACCCGATCCTCGCGGGCCGGGAGGCCAAGTGACATGAGTTTCCGCAACATCTCCGCCTGGGCGATCCGGAACCCCGTTCCGCCGATCGTCCTGTTCGTCGCGCTGACGCTGGCGGGGATCGTCAGCTTCATGCGGATGGACGTCAACAACGACCCCGATATCGACTTTCCGATCGTCGTCGTTGTGGTGAACCAGCCGGGTGCGGCACCGACCGAGCTGGAGACGCAGGTCACCCAGCGGGTCGAGGCGGCGTTGCGGAACTTGCAGGGCGTCGACCAGATCACCTCGACCGTGACCGAGGGGACGTCGCAGACGCTGGTCCAGCTCGATATCGGCACGCCGATCGACCGCGCGGTCAGCGATGCGCGCGACGCGATCACCCAGATCCGCTCGATGCTGCCCGACGGCATTCTCGAACCGCAGGTGATCCGGGTCGATTCGACCGATAACGATCTGGCCAGCTATTCGGCGGTGGCGTCCAACATGACGCCCGAACAGCTTAGCTGGTATATCGACAACAACGTCACCAAGGAGCTGTTGTCGGTCCCCGGCCTCTCGAAGGTCATCCGCAATGGCGGCGTGACGCGCGAGATCCGCGTGATCCTCGATCCGCTGAAGCTTCAGGCGCAGGGGTTGACCGCGAGCGAGGTCAATGCGCAGTTGCGTATGACCAACCTGAACGCCGCCGGTGGCCGCGCCGAGATCGCGGGCACCGAACAGGCGGTTCGCGTGCTGGGCAATGCGCGCAACGCCTATGATCTGGGGCAGACCCAGATCAATGTGCGCGGCGGGCGTACCGTGCGGCTGGCCGACATCGCCACCGTCCGCGACCTTTATGCCGAACAGCGTTCGCAGGCGGCGGTCGACGGGCGGCAGGTGATCAGCTTCGACTTCCAGCGCGCCAAGGGCGCCTCCGACGTCAGCGTCTTCAACGGCGCGGTCGAGAAGCTGAAGGCACTGGAAAAGCGTAATCCGGAGGTGAAGTTCGTCCTCCGCTCGAACAGCGTGAAGTACACCGAGCAGCAATATGAAAGCGCCATCCATGCGATGATCGAGGGCGCAGTACTGGCGGTCATCGTCGTCTTCATCTTCCTGCGCGACTGGCGTGCGACGGTGATCTCGGCGCTCGCCATCCCGCTATCGGCGATCCCGGCCTTCTGGTTCATGGACCTGCTGGGCTTCACGCTGAACCAGATGACGCTGCTGGCGCTCAGCCTGGTCGCAGGCGTCTTGGTCGACGATGCGATCGTGGAGATCGAGAATATCGTGCGCCACATGCGCATGGGCAAATCCGCCTATCAGGCGTCGATCGACGCAGCCGACGAGATCGGCCTGGCGGTGCTCGCGACCACCATGGCGATCGTCGCGGTTTTCCTGCCGGTCGCGCTGATGCCGGGCGTGCCGGGGCAATATTTCAAGAATTTCGGCCTGACCGTCGTCGTCTCTGTGCTGATGAGCCTGGCGGTGGCGCGCATGATCACGCCGATGATCGCGGCCTATTTCCTGAAATCGGCGGGCCATGCCAGCCATGGCGAGGGCCGGTTGATGGACGCCTATATGGCGACGCTGCGCTGGTCGCTGCGCTATGATCGGCCGGCCGATGGGGTGCGGCGCGGGTTCTTCCGGCGTTTCTTCGGCCGGTTCCGCGACCATCGTCTGTGGGTGATCGGTATCGGCTTCGGCGCTTTCGCCCTGACCGTCGCGATGTTCATCATCATTCCCAAGACCTTCCAGCCGCCGCAGGACAATGACCAGGCGGTGGCCAAGATCGAGATGGTGCCGGGCACCACGCTGGGGCAGACCGATGTGGTGGTTCGGCAGGTGGCGCAGTTCCTCAGGAAGCAGCCGGACGTCGAATCGGTCTATTCGCGGACCGGTGTCGGCAATGGTCGTGTCGTCGCGACGTTGAAAGAGGATCGCTCGATGAAGAGCACCGACTTTGAACGTTCGCTGGCGCCGCAACTGGCGGCGATCCCCGATGCGCGCGTGACCTTCCAGTCGCAATTTGGCTGGGGCTCGAGCGGCCGCGACCTGACCATCACCCTGGGTGGCGATGATCCGGCCGTGCTGCGTCAGACGGCCAACAAGATCGTCGAGCAGATGGGCACGCTGCCCGGGCTCGTCGCGCCGCGCATCGTCGGCAATCTCGACCGGCCCGAAATCGTCATCCGCCCCCGTCTCGACCTCGCGGCCAATCTGGGCGTGACGACCCAGGCGCTGTCGAGCGCGATCCGCATCGCGACGCTGGGCGATATCGACCAGAATTCGGCGCGCTTCTCGCTTTCCGACCGTCAGGTGCCGATCCGCGTCGCGCTCGACCAGAATGCACGCGCCCGGATGGCGACGATCCAGAACCTGCCGGTCCAGACCCAGACGGGCGGATCGGTGCCCCTGAGCGTCGTCGCCGATATCGGCCTGGGCGCCGGCCCGACCCAGATCGACCGCGTCAACCAGCGCCGCCAAGTCACGGTCGGGGCCGATCTGGCCAAGGGCGTCATCAGCGGCGACGCGATGAAGAAGGTCCACGACCTGCCCATCATGAAGAACCTGCCCATGGGGGTCAGCGAGATGGTGCTGGGCCAGGCCAAGATGCAGGCGGAGATGATGCAGAACTTCTTCACCGCGATCATCTCGGCCATCTTCATGGTCTTCGCGGTGTTGGTGCTGCTCTATCGCCGCTTCCTGCCGCCCTTCGTCAACATGGCGTCGCTGCTGCTGGCACCGCTGGGCGGGTTGATCGCGCTCTATGTGACGGGCAATCCGCTGTCGCTGCCGGTCTATATCGGCCTGCTGATGCTGCTGGGCATCGTCGCCAAGAACTCGATCCTGCTGATCGACTTCGCGCTGGAGGAGATCGCCAAGGGCGTTCCCGTCTATGAGGCGGTGCTGGACGCCGGGCACAAGCGCGCCCAGCCGATCGTGATGACCACGGTCGCGATGGTCGCCGGCATGGTGCCGACCGCGCTGTCGCTGGGCGGTGATGGATCGTGGCGCAGTCCAATGGGCGTGACGGTGATCGGTGGTCTGACCATGTCGACGCTGCTCACCCTGCTGATCGTGCCGGCGGCGTTCAGCCTGGCGGTCGGCGTGGAGCGCTGGATCGGGCCGCGGCTCGGCAAGCGGTTGCTGACCTACAAGCCCGGCGACGAACTGGGCGGTGGCCCGGTGATCGAGGGCCCGACGGGCGGCCCCGCGCTACCGCCCGCCCCCGGCAAGCTGGGATATGATCCGGCGGAGTGATGGAATCGATCCTCCCCGGTACGGGGGAGGGGGGCCATCCGGAGGATGGTGGAGGGGGAGCGCCGCAAGGGACGACCTGTGTGGAAGCCCCCCTCCGTCGGGGCTGACTCCCTGCCACCTCCCCGTGCCAGGGCGGATTGCTCCTCCGCTCCGTTACGCTCGGGAAAGTTTCCGCTTGAACAAAGCCGTCGCTCGCGAATTGTTCTGATCGATGGAAGTCGCCATGCGATCGGGGGGTAGCCAGACCGTTCCACCCGCCCTGCGGAAGATGCGGGTCGTGGCGACCGGTCTGCTGGTCACCATGGCGGCGCTGTTCCTGATCGCCCGCTATTTCCAGCCGATCCACCCTGCCTGGGGCTTCGTCCGCGCCTTTGCCGAGGCGGCAATGGTCGGCGGGCTCGCCGATTGGTTCGCGGTGACCGCGCTGTTCCGCCATCCGCTGGGCCTGCCGATTCCGCACACCGCGATCGTGCCGCGCAACAAGGACCGGATCGGCGAAACGCTGGCCAATTTCCTGCGCACCAATTTCCTCGTTCCCCGCGTCGTTGCGCGGCGAATGATCCGGCTCGACGTGGCCGGCGCCGCCGGGCGCTGGCTGGCGCAGCCGCCGCAGGAGGGTGGGCGCATACGTCGCGGTGCCTCCCGCCTGTTCGCCGAGATGCTGACCGCCTTCGATCCGCAGCGGCTGGGCGGCATGGTGAAGGCCGGCATCGGCGCACGGCTGCGCGCGACCGAGGTGTCCCCGATCCTGGGCCAGCTGCTCAAGGCCGCGATCGCCGAAGGGCGGCATGTGCCGCTGATGGAATCGGTCATCCGCTGGGCGGGACAGGCGCTCGCCGCCAATGAGCCCGTGGTACGCGCGATGGTCCATGAGCGGGCCGGGGCTATCCTGCGCTGGACCGGGCTGGACGAGACGGTGGCCGACAAGCTGATCGACGGCCTCGACAAGCTGCTCCACGACATGGCCGAGGACCCCGGCCATCCGATCCGTCTGAAGATCGAGGAAGGGCTCGATCGCCTGGCCTGGGACCTGCAATATGATCCCGCCATGCGCGCGCGGGTGGAGGCGATGAAGGACGACCTGATTGCCAATCCGGCGATGCAGCGCTGGCTGGATGGCCTTTGGGAACAGGCGCGCGAAGGGCTGTTGCGATTGGCGCGCGATCCGGAGGCGGTGACGGCGGGCAAGCTGGGCGAGACGCTGCGCCAACTGGGCCAGACGCTGCAGTCCGACCCCAGGCTGGCGTCGACCATCAACCGCTTCGTCCGCCGCGCGGTGGTGGGCATCGCCGCCGATTATGGCGATGGCATCGTCCGACTGGTGTCGGAGACGGTACGCGGATGGGACGCCGATACCGTCACCAGTCGGCTGGAAAATGCGGTCGGCCGCGACCTGCAATATATCCGGATCAACGGGACGCTGGTCGGTGGCAGCGTCGGCCTGGTCCTTCATGTCGTGGACAGGTTGCTTTGAAAACGTCACTCAATCGTATAATTACGCATCCGGGTCGATTCGTCGCGGGAACGAAGCGCCTTGTCGATGCCCCAGCTTTCCCGCAAAGAGGCAGGTGATGAACGCCAAGGCCGATTATCAGCTCGATCCGGCGAACGGGGGCGCCCTGCGCTTTACCGGCAATTTGTCGCTGGCGACGCTGGGCGACCTGCCCGAGCGGCTCGATCGCGAGGAGGCGTCGGTCCAGCGCATCGACCTGTCGCAGGTCGACCGCATCGATACGGTCGGTGCCTGGTTGGTCCACCGCTTCGCCGCCCGCAACGACGCCGCGATCGAGGGGCTGGACGAGAACCAGCGCAATCTGGTCGACAAGGTGGTCGAGGCGGATCAGCCGGTGGCGATGCGGCCCCAGCCGATCAGCCCTTTCGCGCGCGTGGCGGGCGAAGTGGGCGACGCCGTCATCACCGCCTTCAAGACCTTGTACGGTCTGCTCGGCTTCATGGGCGCGACGGTGATTGCGGGCTTTGCCGTGCTGCGCCACCCCCGGCGCTTCCGCTTCAACGCGGTGGTACATGAGTTCGAAACGGTCGGTGTCTCGGCACTCGCCATCATCGGCCTGATGAGCTTCCTGATCGGCATCGTCATCGCGCAGCAGGGGGCGGTGCAGCTTCGCCAATTCGGGGCGGAGGTGTTCACCATCAACCTGGTCGGCCGGCTTACCCTGCGCGAGCTCGGCGTGCTGATGACCGCGATCATGGTCGCGGGCCGTTCGGGTTCGGCCTTTGCCGCGCAGCTCGGCACGATGAAACTGACGGAAGAAATCGACGCGATGCGCGTTATCGGCGTGTCGCCGATGGAGGCGCTGGTCCTGCCGCGCACCATCGCGGCGGTGACGCTGATGCCGTTGCTCGGTTTCTACTCCTCGCTGATTGCAATGATCGGCGGCTGTTTCCTGGCGGCGGTGTCGCTTGGCATTCCGCCGGTGACCTTCATCGCGCGCATCCGCGAAGTAGTGCCGATCACCGATCTGTATGTCGGGCTGATCAAGGCACCGGTCTTCGGCGCGATCATCGCCATCGCCGGCTGCTTCCAGGGGATGCAGGTCAAGTCGGACGCCGAACAGGTCGGTCTGCGCACGACCGCAGCGGTGGTGCAGGCGATCTTCCTCGTGATCGTGCTCGACGCCTTTTTCGCGGTGTTCTTCACTTGGCTCGGATGGGATTGATGGCGGACCGCGCGGAAAACATCATCCAGGTCCGGGGCCTGCGCAACAGCTTCGGCGAGCAGATCATCCATGACGGGCTCGACCTCGACGTCCGTCAGGGCGAGATTCTGGGCGTGGTCGGCGGGTCGGGCACCGGCAAGTCGGTGCTGATGCGCACGATCATCGGGCTTCAGACGCCCGACGAAGGCGAGATCACCGTGTTCGGCGAACCGACCATCGGCCGCGAGGCGACCGAGGCGACCGAGGTGCGCAAGCGCTGGGGCGTGTTGTTCCAGGGCGGCGCGCTCTTCTCGACGTTGACGGTCGCGGAGAATGTCGCGGTGCCCTTGCGCGAGTTCTACCGCGATCTGCCCCAGGCGCTGATGGACGAGATCGCGTCCTACAAGGTCGTGATGACCGGCCTGCCAGCCGACGCCGGCCCCAAATATCCCGCCGAACTGTCCGGCGGCATGAAGAAGCGCGCCGGCCTGGCACGCGCACTGGCGCTCGACCCCGAACTGCTGTTCCTCGACGAGCCGACCGCCGGCCTCGACCCGATCGGCGCGGCGGCGTTCGACCAGTTGATCGCGTCGCTTCAAAAGACGTTGGGGTTGACCGTCTTCCTGATCACCCATGACCTCGACACGCTTTATGCCATTTGCGACCGGGTGGCGGTGCTGGCCGACAAGAAGGTGATCGCGGTCGGCACGATCGACGAGCTGATCGCGCTCGACCATCCGTGGATCGAGGAATATTTCAAGGGCCCGCGCGGCCGTGCCGCGATCGCCGCCAAGGGCGAGGTAACCGACATGGCACCGCGCTCGGCAGAGGCTGACGCCGCCCGCCACCCCACCGAAGTCGAAGCGACATCCACCGGCCAGCATTCGCAGGGAACACTGGCCGATGCCCATGCGAGAGGCGAACCAGGGACACGCTGATGGAAACCCGTTCAAACCACGTCCTTGTCGGCTCTGTCGTGCTGATCCTGCTCGCAGTGCTGGCGATCTTCACCGTGTGGATCGCCCGGCTGGGCGGTACCTCGGAAAAGGAATATGACATCTTCTTCCGCCAATCGGTGGACGGCCTGGCCAAGGGCTCGGCGGTCACCTATTCGGGCGTGCCCTCGGGGCAGGTGAAGGAGATCGCCTTGTGGCGGCCCGACCCGCAATTCGTGCGGGTGCGCGTGTCGGTCAACGAGCAGACGCCGATCCTGCAAGGCACGACCGCGTCGATCTCGGCCAGCTTCACCGGCACCAGCACCATTTCGCTGGACGGCGCGCGGAAGGGCGCGCCGCCGATCACCTGTCCGCAGCCGGAAAACCGCAGCGTCTGTCCCTATGGCGTGCCGGTCATTCCGACGAAGCAGGGCGGTATCGGCGCGATCCTGAATTCCGCGCCGCAGCTGCTCGAGCGGCTGTCGACGCTGACCGAGCGGCTCACCGGACTACTCTCGGATCGTAACCAGGCGTCGATCGCGGGCATCCTGGAAAACACCAACCGCCTGACCGATGCGCTGGCCGATCGCGGGCCGGAGATCGCGGCGACGCTGGCGCAGACCCGCGTGGCGATCCAGCAGGCGGGTGACGCGGCGCAGTCGATCGGTCAGCTCGCGGCGACGACCAACGGCATCCTGGCCGAAGAGGTCAAGCCGACTATGGCCAATCTGAACAAGGCGATCGCCTCGGCGCAGAAGAGCGCGGATACGCTCAACTCGGCGATCGGCGATGCGCGGCCGGGCCTTCAGACCTTCTCCAAGCAGACGGTGCCCGAGGTCGACCGGCTGGTCCGCGACCTGCGCGTGATGACCCAGTCGCTGGCCGCCGTCGCCGAAAAGGTCGACCAGCAGGGCGCCGGGTCGCTGATCGGGCAGCAGAAGCTGCCGGACTATAAGGGCAAGTGAGGAAGCCGATGAGGACCGTCATGAAGACTCCGCTGATCGTTCTGATGGCATCGCTTCCGCTGGCCGGTTGCATCAGCTTTGGCGCCAAGCCGCCGCCCTCGCTGATGACGCTGCAGGCGCAGTCGGCGCCGACCGTGGGGCAGACCCAGGATTCGGCGCGCGCCAAGTCGATCACGATCCAGGTGCCGACCACGCCGCAGGAACTGGCGACCGCACGCGTGCCGGTGCAGGAAAATGCGACCAGCATCGCCTATGTGAAGGACGCGCAATGGGCCGAGCCGCCGGCACGACTGTTCGCGCGGCTCGTCTCCGACACGCTGACCGCGCGTGAGGGGCGGGTGGTGCTGTCGGCGCGTGAATCGGTGGTCGATTCCGGCGATCGGCTGGCCGGTGAGTTGCGCCAGTTCGGCATGGACGCGGTGCGCCACGACGCCGTGGTGATCTTCGACGCCTCGCTGATGCGTAACGGGCAGACCGCGATCGAGAAGCGCCGCTTCGAGGCGCGCGTGCCGGTGGGCAAGATCGACGCGCAGAGCGTCGGCCCCGCGCTGAACCAGGCGGCGAACCAGGTCGCGCAGCAGGTGGCGGACTGGGTCGGCCGCTAAGCGGCTGACCGCCTATTCAGAAGCGTGGGCCCATAATCTTTCCCTGCAAGGGGAGGGGGACCATGCGATGCAGGGTGAAGGGAGTGTCGGCAGCGGTGAGGTGGGACTGCTCTCGCAACCGGTGACACACCTCCGTCAGGCCTTCTGCCTTCCCCCCCTCGCAGGGGAGGGGCAGGGCCTAATCGACCTTCGCAATCTCCAGCACCCGTTCCGCCTCGGCCAGATGCAGCCGCTCGACCATCTGCCCGTTCAGCCGGATCGCGCCCAGTCCGGCATGTGCCGGATCGGCAAAGGCCGCAACGACCGCTCGCGCCCAGGTGATTTCCGCCTCGCCGGGGCCGAAGCCGCGATGCGCGGCGGCGATCTGGCTCGGATGGATCAGCGTCTTGCCATCGAACCCCAGCCGCCGCCCGTCGACGCATTCCTCGGCCAGTCGATCGGGCGCATCGAGGGCGTTGCACACGCCATCCAGCGCCACCAGGCCTGCGGCCCGCGCCGCGACAACGATCTGGGTGCGTAGCGGTCGCAACGCCTCGGGTGCGGGCGGGGAGGGCAGACGCATGTCCTTGGCCAGATCATTGGTGCCGGTGACCAGACAGGTCAGCTCCAGCTCCGCTGCCGCCTCGGCCAACGCACCGAGCGAGAGGATGCCCTGGCATGTCTCGATCATCGCCCAGAGCGGGACGCCCGGCCCCAGCGCTTGCCGGGCCGCAACCAGGGTTGCGACGCCATCGACCTTCGGGATCAGCACCGCCGCCGGCCGCACGCTCGCCAGTGCCGCCAGATCGTCGGCGGCCCATGGCGTATCCAGGCCATTGCTCCGCACGACCAACGGCCGCTCGCCAAAACCACCCTCACGGACAGTCGCGACCGCCATCCCCCGCGCCGCCAGCTTGGCATCCGGCGCGACCGCATCTTCCAGGTCGAGGATCACGGCATCGCTGTCGAGCTGACGCGCCTTGGCGATCGCGCGGGGGTTGGAAGCGGGCAGGAACAGCGCACTGCGCAGGATGACGGTCATCCCCCGATCATAAGCGGCGGTGGTGCGTCATGCCATTGGCGAAACGAGGATGACGCCCCATTTCGCCGATACCCAATGGGGAGGATATCTTGGGTGGATCGATCATGATCGCCGCATTGTTGCTGGCGGTGACGTTGTTGTTACGGAGCGCTCCGGCGCTGCCGATCAGTCGGTGGCTGGCACGAGGGCTGGTCGATCCACCCGCGCGGCTCTTCAATCGGTCGACGCCCCGGCAATGGGCGGTCATTCTCGGTGGCGCGGCGCTGATCGGCCTTGCGATCTGGTTCGAGGTCGACGAAATCCGCCTGCTGGCCGGCGCCGGTGGGTCGGTCGGCGAGATTGCGATGCTGGCGTCGACCATCGAATGGGGTGGGGTGGTCGAACTGGCGATGGCCGGCCTGCTGTCGAGGACGATGGTCGCGCGCCTTCCCGTCCTTCGCCACTATCTCTGGCGCCGCGCCGGCCGCACCACGATCCGGGCACGTCGTCCCGGTTCCCCGGCCAATGACGATGGAGAAGGGGAGCCGGGCCGCCTGGCCGCCTGAGTCCCTATTTTCGGCTGCGGAACGAAAGCCTTGGCCTGCCGTTCATGGGCTCGATGGTCCGTAAATCGCGCCTGGCTGCTGATGTTGCGCGCGTCACGTGCATGGGCCCTTGCCTCGTCCTCGCCGCTTGCGAACCCGGCATCCTGAATCCGGCAGGTCCGATCGCGGCGGGTGAGCGCAGTATCTTCTTCAATTCGCTGGCGGTGATGCTGGCCATCGTCGTGCCCGTGATCGTGCTGGCCTTCGCCTTTGGCTGGTGGTTTCGTGCCGGCAATGACCGTGCCAAGCACCTGCCCGAATGGGCCTATTCGGGGCGGCTGGAATTGCTGGTCTGGTCCGTGCCGGCGCTCGCCATCATGTTCCTGGGCGGCATCGCCTGGATCGGCAGTCATGATCTCGATCCGCCCAAGCCCATCGCGTCCAAGACGAAAACGATGACCGTCGAGGTCGTCGCGACCGACTGGAAATGGCTGTTCCTTTATCCCGAACAGGGGATCGCCACGATCAACCGGCTGGTGGTGCCGGTCGGCACGCCGGTCAGGTTCCGCATCACCTCGGCGGGGGTGATGAACAGTTTCTTCGTGCCGCAACTGGGCAGCCAGATCTACGCCATGTCGGGCATGGACTCGACGCTCCACCTGCGCGCGGACAAGGCCGGGCGCTATCGCGGTCTGTCGGCGCATTATAGCGGGGAGGGCTTTGCTGATATGGACTTCTTCGTCGATGCGGTGCCGCAGGGTATGTTCGACCACTTCATCGCGCAGGCGAAGGCCGGGCGGGGCAAGACGCTCGACTGGAACGAATTTGTCGCCATGGCACATCCCAGCCGCAATGTCCGCCCCGCCAGCTATCCCCGGCTTCAGCCCAGGCTGTACGACCAGATCGTCATGAAGAACGGCGCGCCCGAGGGTGAACAGGCCAAGGACGGGCGCGAGCAATGAGTTTCACCGGCAAGCTCGGCTGGGATTCGATCCCGTTTCATGAACCACTGCCCTTGATATCGGCGGGGGTGATCGGTGCGGTGCTGCTGGGCGTCGTCATCTGGGTGTGGCGGCGTGGTCATCTGCCCTATCTATGGAGCGAGTGGATCACCAGCGTCGATCACAAGCGGATCGGCGTCATGTATTGCCTGCTGGCCGGCGTCATGCTGTTGCGCGGCTTCTCCGATGCTCTGCTGATGCGCTCGCAGCAGGCGATCGCGTACGGCAATGACGGCTATCTGCCGCCCGATCACTATGACCAGATTTTCTCGGCGCATGGCACGATCATGATCTTCTTCGTGGCGATGCCGTTCATGATCGGGCTGATGAACTTCGTCGTGCCGCTGCAATTGGGCGTGCGCGACGTGGCGTTTCCCACGCTCAATTCGGTCAGCTTCTGGCTGACGTGCAGCGGTGCGCTGCTCGTCAATATGAGCCTGGTCATCGGCGAGTTCGCCAAGACCGGCTGGCTGGTCTACCCGCCCCTGTCGGAGCTGCGCTTCTCGCCCGGTGTCGGCGTCGATTATTATTGCTGGGCGCTCCAGATATCGGGGGTGGGCACGCTGCTCGCGGGCGTCAACATGGTCACCACCATCCTGAAGATGCGCGCGCCGGGCATGGGTTATAGCCGGATGCCGATGTTCACCTGGACGTCGCTGGCGTCCAACCTGTTGATCGTCGCGGCCTTCCCGGTGCTGACCGCATGCCTCGCGATGCTGCTCCTCGACCGCTATCTGGGCTTCCATTTCTTCACCCCCGAAATGGGCGGCAACCAGATGATGTTCGTCAACCTCATCTGGGCCTGGGGGCATCCGGAGGTCTATATCCTGATCCTGCCCGCCTTCGGCATTTTCTCCGAGGTGATCTCGACCTTCTCGTCCAAGCCGCTGTTCGGCTATCGCTCAATGGTCATCGCGACCATGGTGATCTGCATCCTGTCGTTCATGGTCTGGCTGCACCATTTCTTCACCATGGGGGCAGGCGCCGATGTGAACGGCTTTTTCGGCATCACGACGATGATCATCGCGGTGCCGACGGGGGTGAAGGTCTTCAACTGGCTGTTCACCATGTATGGCGGGCGTATCCGCTTCACCTCGATGATGCTGTGGTCGATCGGGTTCATCGTGACCTTCGTGATCGGCGGCATGACCGGGGTGATGCTGGCGGTGCCTCCGGCCGACTTCGTGCTGCACAACTCATTGTTCCTGGTCGCCCATTTCCACAACGTCATCATCGGCGGCGTGCTGTTCGGGGCGTTCGCGGGTTTCACCTTCTGGTTCCCCAAGATGTTCGGCTTCACGCTGGACGAGACCTGGGGCAAGCGGGCCTTCTGGCTGTGGATCAGCGGCTTCTACCTCGCCTTCATGCCACTTTATGTGCTGGGCCTGATGGGCATGACGCGGCGGATGCAGCATTATGACGTGCCCGGCTGGCATCCCTGGCTGATCGCGGCGGGGTTCGGCGCGCTGCTCATCCTGGCCGGGATCGCGTGCCAGATCCGGATGCTCTATGTCTCGATCAAGACGCGGGGCGACCGGATCGATGAAAGCGGCGACCCCTGGGACGGACGGACGCTGGAGTGGATCACCACCTCGCCGCCGCCGGTCTTCAACTTCGCGGTATTGCCCGATGTGAAGGGCGAGGAAGCCTATTGGGGCATCAAGGCCAAGGCGCGCGAGAACCACCGCCTGTCGGATTGTCCCGATTACGAACCGATCGAGATGCCGCGCAACTCGCCGACCGGGGTCGTCGCCGCCTTCTTTGCCACCGCGATGGGTTTCGCGTTGATCTGGCACATCTGGTGGCTGGTGATCCTGGGGTTCTTCGGGGCCTGGGGAACCTTCGTCGTCTTCGCCTGGCGCGACGAGGCGGAATATGAAATCCCCGTCGAGGAAGTCGAGCGGCTCGATCAGGCCCGTCGCCGGAGTAAGGCGACGCTCCTCGATCTGCCCGAAGAGGCGCTGTCATGAGCCAGACCGCCAAGGCCCATGATCCCAACAAGCTGGGCCGCGCCACCGAGCCCAATCCCGATGGTCCGGCACCCAAGCGGATCATCGTGTCCTACGGCTTCTGGATCTTCCTGCTGTCGGACTTCATCCTGTTTTCGTGCTTCTTCGCGGCCTATGCCGTGCTGCACGACGCGACGGCGGGTGGGCCTTCGGGCAAGGACCTGTTCGAACTGCCGCTGGTCGAGACCGAGACGGCGCTGCTGCTGCTCTCCAGCTTCGCCTGCGGTCTGGCGGGGATCGCGACGCTGGCGCGCAACATGCGCTGGTTCCAGATCGCGATGGCGGTGACCGCGCTGCTGGGCGCAGGCTTTCTGGCGCTCGAGGCCCATGAGTTCCTCCACCTGATCGGCGAGGGCAATGGACCGGGGCGCAGTGCGTTCCTGTCGGCGTTCTTCGCGTTGGTCGGCTGTCACGGCTTTCACGTCACGCTCGGGCTGCTCTGGCTGACGACGATGATGGCGCAGACCTGGGCCAAGGGGTTTCGGGAGGATATCCTGCGCCGCATCCTGTGCTTCAGCCTGTTCTGGCATGCGCTCGACATCATCTGGGTGGCGCTGTTCACCATGGTCTATCTGATGGGAGTGCGCGGATGAGCGAGCGGCCCGACGAGGAAATGGCCCGCGACGAAACCGCGCCGGGCGAAGAAAGCGAACATGATTCGATCGCGGGCGGCGTCCGCAGCTATGTGATCGGGTTGGCCGCGGCGGCCGTGCTGACGGCGGCGTCCTTTGCGCTGGTCCAGATGGATATCATCTGGGGGCCCGCCGTGCCTGCCGCGCTGCTGGCGCTGGCGATCGGCCAGATGGGGGTGCACCTCGTCTTCTTCCTGCACATCACGACCGGGCCGGACAACAGCAACAATGTGCTGGCGCTGCTGTTCGGCGTGTTGATCGTGACGCTGGTGCTGCTGGGGTCGATCTGGATCATGGGGCATCTGAACCACAATCTGATGGGGCCGATGGCGACGCCTTAGCTCTCGATCACCACGCCGCGCATGGCGGAGACGCCGTGGTGGCGGTCGAAGCGGAGGATCAGGCTTTCGTCGCCAAGGGGTAGGTGCAGCGCAAAGCCGTCGCCGTCCCAGTCCTCGGGGCCCATCGGATCGCCTGACAGCGTACGCCACTCGGCATCGGCGAGCCAATCCGTCCAGTCGATGGGCGTGTCCCGACGGAAGGCGCTTAGTGCCGCGACGAAATTCTCCAGCGCCTCGTCCCGGTTCTGCCAGTCTAGCCAGGTCGTCTCGTTGTTCTGCGCATAGCCGTTATTATTGCCCCGCTGGCTCCGACCGAACTCGTCGCCTGCGGTCAGCATCGGGGTGCCGCGCGACAGGAACAGCGTGGCGAGCATCGCGCGGACCGAGGCGTTGCGCGCGGCACGGATGGCGGGATCGTCGGTCGGTCCTTCGACGCCGTGGTTCCACGATATCTCGTCGGCGTGCCCGTCGCGATTGTCTTCGCCATTGGCGTGGTTGTGACGTTCGGCATAGGCGACCATGTCGGCCAGGGTGAAGCCGTCATGCGCGGCGACGAAATTGACCGAGCGGCTCGCGGGGCCGGCAAACACATCCGCCGAGCCCGCCACCCGCGTCGCCAGATCGCCCGGGCGCCCGTCGCCGCGCCAGAACCGGCGGACCTGGTCGCGGTAGCGGTCGTTCCATTCCAGCCAATGGTCGGGGAAGTGGCCCAGCTGGTATCCGCCGGGGCCGATGTCCCAGGGCTCGGCGATCATGACGCGGGTCACCAGGATGGGATCGGCGGCGATCTCGGCAAAGATCGGTGCGTTGGGATCGAAGCCCGGCCCACGTGCCAGGACCGGGGCCAGGTCGAAACGAAAACCGTCCACCCCTGCTCGCGCGAAATGGCGAAGCGTGTCGAGGATCATCGCGCGGACGCTCGGGCGGCTGGCATCCAGCGTGTTGCCGGTCCCGGCATCGTTAATGAGCATACCATCGGGCGCGCGGGCATAGACCTCCGGATCGAGCCCCCGGAAGGACAGGGTGCCGCCCTGCACGTCGCTCTCACCCATATGGTTGAAGACGAGGTCGAGGATCACCCCGATCCCCGCCTCGCGCAGCGCGGCGACGGTGGCGACCAGTTCGGCGACCCCGCCCGGCACCGGCTCCGGGCAGAGCGCCATCGGCACGACCGGATTATAGCCCCAGGCATTGCGCAGCCCGAGCGGTGGCAGATGGCGTTCATCGATGGCGGCGGTGATCGGCATCAACTCGACCGCCGCGACGCCCAGCTTGCGGAGGTGGTCGATCACCGCCGGGTGGGCGAGCGCGGCCAGCGTGCTGCGTTGCTCGGGCGCGATCGCGGGGTGCCGCATGGTGAAACTGCGCAGGTTGAGTTCGTAGACCAGTTGGCCGCGCCGGAAGAGGGGCGACAAGGGGGAGCCGGTCAATGGCGCCACGACACGGGCGCGGGGCACGATATCGGCCGTGTCCTCGCCATAGCGGGCAAGGCGGGGAGACTGGACGAACGGGCGGTCGAGTTCCAGTGCGTAAGGATCGACCAGCAACTTGGTGGGATCGAACCATAGGTTGCGTGCCGGATCGTAATCTCCGTGCGCCCGGTAGCCATAGAGATGGTCGGTGCCGGGGACGGTGGTGCTCCACGTCTCTCCGTCGCGGGTCATGGCGATGCGGCGTTCGTGCTCGCCGTCGAACAGGCACAGCTCCACCCGCTCGGCGGTCGAATGGACGGCGAAACGGGTGCCGCCGGGGACCGGCTGCGCGCCGAGGCGAGGAGAGGGCTGATTCGTCATGACGGCCCCATCCTACTCATCATGACCACCCCGGCGAAGGCCGGGGGCCAGTTGTGCCCACTCTCCGGTGTTCGACCAGCGTGGCGGCGACTGGGCCCCGGCCTTCGCCGGGGCGGAAAGGGGAGAGCGCTTTGCTCTCCCCCCCCTGCCAATTACGTCACCACATCGGGTTCGGTGCGGCCGGTATGCTGGGTGATCCCGGCGATCTCGTCCGCTGCCGCGATGATGTCGGCGAGCATCTCGGGCGTCTCGCGGTCGAGTTCCTCGGCCGAATAGCGCTCCAGATACACGCGCAGCGTCGCGCCGCTGGTGCCGGTGCCCGACAGGCGGAACACGACGCGGCTGCCGCCCTGGAACAGCACGCGGATGCCCTGGTTGCGGCTGACCGACTGGTCTGTGGGGTCGGTATAGGCGAAGTCGTCCGCCGTCTCGACCGTCAGCCCGGCGAAGCTCTCGCCCGGCAGAGTGGCCAGTTTGCCGCGCAGATCGGCCATCAGCGCATCGGCGCGCTCGCTCTCGACGCCCTCATAATCGTGGCGCGCATAATAGTTGCGGCCATAGGTCGCCCAATGATCGCGGGCGATCTGGTCGACAGACTTGCCCGAGGCGGCGAGGATGTTGAGCCAGAGCAGCACCGCCCACAGCCCATCCTTCTCGCGTACATGATCCGAACCCGTGCCCGCGCTCTCCTCGCCGCAGATGGTCGCCGTCCCGGCGTCGAGCAGATTGCCGAAGAACTTCCAGCCGGTCGGCGTCTCGTACGCCGGAATGCCCAGCTTCTCGGCGACGCGGTCGGCAGCGGCGCTGGTCGGCATCGAGCGGGCGATGCCCTTCAGCCCGCCCGCATAAGCTGGCGCCAGATGCGCGTTCGCCGCCAGCATCGCCAGGCTGTCCGATGGCGTGATGAAGCGCCCGCGCCCGATGATGAGGTTGCGATCGCCGTCCCCGTCCGAGGCTGCGCCGAAATCGGGCGCGTCCGCCGCCATCATCCGGTCGTACAGCTCCTTCGCATGGACCAGATTGGGGTCTGGGTGATGGCCGCCGAAATCGGGGAGCGGCGTGCCGTTCTTCACCGTGCCCTTGGCGAAGCCCAGCCGGTTTTCGAGGATCTCGGTCGCGTAAGGCCCGGTCACCGCGCTCATCGCGTCGAACGACATGGTGAAGCCGCCCTCAACCGCGCGTCGGATCGCGGCGAAGTCGAACAGGCTTTCCATCAGCGCGGCATAGTCGGCGACCGGGTCGATCACCTCGACCGTCATCCCGCCGACCGTCACCGCGTCCAGCGTGTCGAGGTCGATGTCCGCCGCCTCGACGGTCAGCCAGCGGCTGATCGACTTGGTGTTGGCGTGGATCGCGTCGGTCACCTTCTCCGGCGCGGGACCGCCGTTCGAGATGTTGTACTTGATGCCGAAATCTTCGTCGGGACCGCCCGGATTGTGGCTGGCCGACAGGACCAGGCCGCCCAAGGCTTTGCGCTGGCGGATCACGTTGCTCGCCGCCGGGGTCGACAGGATGCCGCCTTGCCCCACAACGACACGGGCGAAACCGTTCGCCGCCGCCATGCGGATCGCGACCTGGATCACCTCGCGGTTCAGGAAGCGACCATCGCCGCCGATCACCAGCGTCTGGCCGGCCTTTTCGTCGCCCAGCGCGTCGAACACCGACTGGACGAAATTCTCGGCATAATTGGGCTGCTGAAAGACGCGGACCTTCTTGCGCAGGCCCGAGGTGCCGGGCTTCTGGTCGAGATAGGGCTCGGTCGCGACGGTCTTGATCATGGGTTCCCCAGGACGGATCGATAGAGTTCGGCATAGTGGCGGCCGCTATGGTGCCAGCTATAATCGGCGTTCATGCCATTGACCTGAATGGTCCGCCATTGGTCTTGGTCGGCATAGAGTCTCATTGTGCGACGCAGCACCGCGACGATATTGTCTGTGGTGACATTGTCGAACTGTAAGCCCGTCGCCACGCCCATGGCCAGCGCGGCCTCGTTGGCGTCGATGATCGTATCGGCCAGCCCGCCGGTCCGCGCGACCACGGGGACGCAAGCATAAGCCAGGCCATACAACTGGGTCAGCCCGCACGGCTCGAAGCGCGAGGGGATGACGATCGCGTCGCACCCGCCCTGGAGCAGATGCGAGACCGGCTCGTCATAGCCGATCCGCACCGCGACGCGGCCCGGATGGCGCAGCGCGGCGGTGGCGAAGGCGATCTCCAGCGCCGGGTCGCCGGTGCCCAACACCACTAGCCGTCCGCCGAGCGCGACAAGATCGTCGATCACCTCGACCAGCACGTCCATGCCCTTTTGCCAGGTCAGGCGGCTGATGACGGTGAAGATCGGGCTGTCATCCTCGTCCAGCCCGAACGCCTTCTCCACCGCGCGCTTGTTGGCGATGCGGTCGTCCAGCGTGGCGACGGTGAAGGGGGCGGGCAGGGCGGCGTCGGCCTTGGGGCTCCAGATGGCGGGATCGATGCCGTTGACGATGCCGCTGACGCACTCGGCGCGGGCGGCGATCAAACCTTCCAGCCCCATGCCATACTGCACGCGGTGGATTTCCTCGGCATAGGTCGGGCTGACCGTGGTAATCGCGTCGGCCGTGCGCAGGCCCGCCTTCAGATAGCCGATCTGGCCATAATATTCGACGCCGTCGACCGACCATGCTTCCGGCGGCAGGCCTAGATCGGGGAAGTGGTGCGCGGCGAACGATCCCTGAAAGGCGATATTGTGGATGGTGACGATGCTCTTGGCGACCTTGCCGGGGCCGGGTGCGTAATGAAGGAAGGCCGGGGCCAGCGCCGCTTGCCAGTCATGCGCATGGAGCAGGTCGAACTCGTAACCCGGCACCGCGCCCGAGGCGAGGTCCGCCCCCGCCCGCGCCAGCACCGCGAACCGCCGCCAATTGTCGGGCCAATCGTTGCCGGCGGTATCGACATAAGGAAGCCCCTCGCGCTCCCAGAGCTGTGGCGCCTCGATCACGAGCAACCGGTGCGCGCCGATCATCGCCTCGCGCAGCCACGCGTCGGTGCCGATGATATGCGTCCAGTGATGGACCCGGGGCGCATCCTCGCCGATCGCCCGCATCACCTTGGGGAAGCCAGGGATCAGCGTGGTCACGGCGATATCGTGCGGCGCCAGCGCCTCGGGCAGCGCGCCCACGACATCGGCGAGGCCGCCGGTCTTGATGAGCGGGAACGCCTCCGAGGCGACCGACAGGACGGAGAGGGTCATGGGGACTTTCAGTTGGCCAGACGATCGATCATCGGCTGGGTGATGAGGCAGATGCCCTTGTCGGTCCGCCGGAAACGCTGTCCGTCGAGCACCGGATCGTCGCCGACCACCAGCCCGTCGGGAATCTTGACGCCGCGGTCGAGGATCACGCGTCGCAACCGCGCGCCGCGCCCGATATGGCAGAAGGGCAGGACCACCGCCTCGTCGAGCATCGCGAAGCTGTGGGTGCGCACGCCGGTGGACAGCAGCGAGCGGTGGATTGACGACCCCGACACGATGCAGTCGCCCGCGACCAGGCTGGCCACCGCCGATCCGCGCCGGCCGTCGATGTCATGGACGAACTTGGCAGGCGGGGTGATCTCGGCATAGGTCCAGAGCGGCCAGCTCCGGTCGTACAGATCGAGCTGCGGTACCACATCGGTCAGGTCGAGGCTGGCCTCCCAATAGGCGTCGACCGTGCCGACATCGCGCCAGTACGCGCCGGGTTCGTCATGCGAGCGGACGCAGGAGGCGGAGAAGCGGTGCGCCTGGGCTTTGCCGTGCTCGACCAGATAGGGGATGATGTCCTTGCCGAAATCGCGGCTCGAGCCGGGCGTGGCGGCATCGCGGCGGAGCTGTTCGAACAGGAAGGACGTGCGGAAGACATAGATGCCCAGCGACGCCAGCGACACGTCCGGGTTGCCGGGGATGGAGGGCGGATCGGCGGGCTTTTCGACGAACGCGACGATGCGGTCGGTCTCATCGACATGCATCACGCCGAATGCGCTCGCCTCGGCGCGGGTGACCTCCAGACAGGCGACGGTGACGTCGGCACCACTGTCGCAATGCTGCTGGAGCATCAGTTCATAGTCCATCTTATAGACATGGTCGCCTGCCAGGATGACCATGAATTCGGGCGCATAGCTCTCGATGATGTCAATATTCTGAAAGACCGCATCGGCGGTGCCTTCATACCATTGGAATTCGCTGATCCGCTGGCTGGCGGGGAGGATGTCGAAGCTCTCGTTACGTTCGTCGCGCAGGAAGTTCCAGCCGCGCTGAAGGTGGCGGATCAGCGAGTGGGCCTTGTATTGGGTCGCGACGCCGATGCGGCGGATACCCGAGTTAATGGCATTGGACAGGGCGAAGTCGATGATCCGCGCCTTGCCGCCGAAATAGACGGCGGGCTTGGCGCGGGTATCGGTCATTTCCATGAGGCGACTGCCGCGGCCGCCCGCCAGCACATAGGCCATGGCATCGCGCGCCAGCGGTTGTCCGCGCCTCAGGTCCATTTTCCGTCTCCTGTCCGTATGTTAGTGTCGCAACGCTTGATCGGCGCGTTGGTATTCCAGGTAAAATCTGATGGCGTGTCAGCCGTCGAAGCGTAAGATGACGGTGGCCAGCGGGGGTAGCGTCACCCAGGCCGCACCATCGGTCGCATCCACGCCGCCCATATTGCCCAGCCCCGATCCCCAATATTGGGTCGCGTCGGAGTTGAGCACCTCGGTCCAGCGGCCGTCATGCGGCAGCGGCAGGCGATAGGGCGCGCGCGCGACCGGCGTCATATTGGCGATGACGGCGACCGGCTTCTCGCCCGGGGCCTTGCGCAACCAGGCGAAGACCGAATGGGCGCTGTCGTCGGCGACCAGCCACTCGAACCCCTCGCGCTCGCAATCCCGGGCGTGGAGCGCGGGCGTGTCGCGATAGAGATGATTGAGGTCGCGGACCAGCGAGCGGACCCCTTCATGCGCGTGGCTGGCGCGCAGATGCCAGTCGAGCGCACGGCTTTCCGACCATTCCTCGCGCTGGGCGAATTCCTGGCCCATGAAGAGCAGCTTCTTGCCCGGATAGGCCCACATGAAGGCATAATAGGCGCGCAGATTGGCGAATTTCTGCCAGTCGTCGCCCGCCATCTTGGTCAGCAGGCTGCCCTTGCCGTGCACCACCTCGTCATGGCTGAGCGGCAGGACGAAATTCTCGTCGAACGCATAGTGGAGGCCGAACAGGATCTCGCCGTGATGGTGCCGCCGATGCACGGGCTCGCGCGCCATGTACTGGAGCGTGTCGTGCATGAAGCCCATGTTCCACTTGAACCCGAAGCCCAGCCCGCCGTCATGCGCGGGCGCCGAGACGCCGGGCCAGGCGGTGGATTCCTCGGCGACGGTGAAGACGCCGGGATGCTGGCCGTACACCTGGCGGTTGACCTGGCGGAGAAACTCGACCGCTTCCCAATTCTCGCGGCCGCCCTGCTCGTTGGGCACCCACTCGCCGTCCTTGCGGCTGTAATCGCGGTAGAGCATCGAGGCGACGGCATCGACGCGCAGCCCGTCGATATGATAGCGCTCGGGCCAGAACAGCGCATTGTTGACCAGGAAGCTCGCCACCTCGCGCCGCCCGAAATTATAGATGGCGGTGTTCCAGTCGGGATGGAAACCCTGGCGCGGGTCCTCATGCTCGTAGAGCGCGGTGCCGTCGAAATGCGACAGGCCATGCGCGTCGGTGGGGAAATGGGCGGGCACCCAGTCGAGGATCACGCCGATCCCCGCCCGGTGTGCGCCGTCGACGAAGCGCGAGAAGCCTTCGACATCGCCGAACCGTGCCGATGGCGCATAAAGCCCGGTCGTCTGATAGCCCCAGCTGGGGTCGTAGGGATGCTCGGAGATGGGCAGGAATTCGATATGGGTGAACCCCATCTCGACAACATAGGGGATCAGTCGCTCCGCCAGCGCGTCCCAGCTCAGATACCAGCCATTTTCGTCGCGGTCCCAAGATCCGGCGTGAACCTCGTAGATGCTGATCGGCACGCGTCGCGGATCGACTGTAGCCCAATGCTCGCGATGGGGCGCGTCTTTCCACACATGTTGGGGCGGGGCGGTGGTGATCGAGGCGGTCTTGGGGCGAAGCTCGGCGGCGAAGGCGAAGGGGTCGGCCTTCATCGGCTGTTCCGCGCCATGCGGGCCGGTGATCGCGAACTTATAGGCGCGGCCCTCGCCAATATCGGGGATGAAGATTTCCCACACCCCGACGTCCAGACGGCGGCGCATGACATGGCGGCCGGGATTCCAGTCGTTGAAGTCGCCCACGACCGCGACCCGCTCGGCATTGGGGGCCCAGACCGCGAAGTGCACACCTGCCACGCCCTGATGCTCGATCAGGTGCGCGCCCATCTTGTCGTACAGGCGGAAGTGATTGCCTTCGCCCATCAGGAAATCGTCAAGGGGGCCCAGGACAGGGCCGAAGCTGTACGGATCGGTGATCCACCATTCCGCCCCGTGGCCCCGCGCGCGGTACTTCACCGGCTGGGCAGGGCCTTCGACCGCTCCCTCGAACAGGCCGCGCGGATCGACGCTTTGCAATTCACCCAGGGACGTACCGGACAGGTCGAAGGCCGCGACCTCCTCCGCGCCCGGCACCAGCGCCCGCAGGAACGTACCGCCCGGCCCTTCATGAGGTCCCAGCAACGCGAACGGATCGGCGTTGCGGCCCTCGATCAGGGCATCCAGAGCGGCACGGGGTGGCTTCACATCACGTTCCAGATTTCCTCGGCATATTGCCGGATGGTGCGATCGGAGGAGAACCATCCGACTTTCGCGACATTGTGGATGGCCGAGGTCGCCCAGCCCGCCTGGTCCTGCCAGCGGGCGTCGACGCTGCGCTGCGCGGCGGCATAGGCATCGAAATCGGCGGCGACCATGAACCAGTCGCCATCGTACAGCCCGCCCATCAACCCGGCATAACGGCCGGGATCGTCGGGCGAGAACACGCCCGAGGCGATGGCGGAGACGGCCTGGCGCAGTTCCGGGCTGCCCTCGATCACCGCGCGCGGGTTGTAGCCGTCGCGGCGCTGGGCGGCGACCTCGTCGGCGGTCAGGCCGAAGATGACGATATGATCGTCGCCGACATGCTCCTTGATCTCGACATTGGCGCCGTCGAGCGTGCCGATGGTGAGAGCACCGTTCAGCGCGAACTTCATGTTGCCGGTGCCCGACGCCTCCATGCCTGCGGTCGAGATCTGTTCGGACAGATCGGCGGCGGGGATGATCTTCTCGGCTAGGCTGACATTATAATTGGGGACGAAACCAATCTTCAGCAGATGGCCGACGCTGGGGTCGGAATTGATCCGGCGCGCCACGTCATTGGCCAGTTTGATGACCAGCTTGGCATTGTGATAGCTCGACGCCGCCTTGCCCGCGAACAGTTTCACGCGGGGTGTCCAGTCCCGCTCGGGATGGCTGCGGATCTGATCGTAGAGCGCTACCGTCTCTATGATGTTAAGCAACTGGCGCTTATATTCGTGGATGCGCTTGATCTGGACGTCGAACAACGCATCAGGGTCCGCGCGCAACCCGGTCGTCTCTTTGAGATAATTTGCCAGCCCCACCTTGTTGGAACGTTTGATCGCCAGAAAGCGTTCCCTGAAATTCGCATCCTGCGCGAATTCCGTGAGCGCTATCAATTTTTCGGCGTCATCCTCGAAACTTGGCCCGATCGCCTCGCGGATCAGCGCGGTGAGTTGCGGATTGCATTGCTGTAACCAGCGGCGCGGGGTGATGCCGTTGGTCTTGTTGTTGATCCGCGTCGGATATAGGCGGTGGAGGTCGGCAAAGACCGTCTTCTTCATCAGCTCGGTATGGAGCGCAGCGACGCCGTTGACGCTGTGGCTGCCCGCAAAGGCCAGGTTGGCCATGCGGACGCGCCGCTCGCCGCCCTCGTCGATCAGGCTGATCGCGGCGATGGCGCGGTCGTCCACGCCCTCCATCGCGCGGGCTTCGCGTAGCAGCTTGGCATTGATCGCATAGATCAACTGCATGTGACGCGGCAGCAACCGCTCGAACAGGTGGAGCGGCCAGCTTTCTAGCGCCTCAGGCAGCAGCGTGTGGTTGGTATAGCCGAAGGTGCGGCGGGTGATGTCCCACGCCTCGTCGAAGCCCAGATCGTGATGATCGATGAGCAGCCGCATCAGTTCCGCAACCGAGACCGCCGGATGGGTGTCGTTGAGCTGGATCGCCGCCTTGTCGGGCAGGGTGTGGATATCGTGGAAATACTGGATATGCCGCCGGACGATGTCCTGGAGCGAGGCCGAGGAGAAGAAATATTCCTGCCGCAGCCGCAGCTCCTGGCCCGCAGGTGAGCTGTCCGATGGATAGAGGACGCGGACCAGCGTCTCCGCTGCCAACTGTCCGGCGAGCGCGCCGGTATAGTCGCCCGCATTGAACCGGTCGAGCCGGATGGGGTCGATCGCCTGCGCGGTCCACAGCCGCAGCGTGTTGACCCGCTTGCCGCGCCAGCCGACCACGGGAGTATCCACCGCGATCGCCTCCACCGCTTCGGCGGGTTTCCAGTGGACCGCGCCGGTCTCGGTGCCCACCACCTCGCCGCCGAAGCCGACGAAATAGGCACTCTCGCGCCGCTCGAACTCCCAGGGATTGCCGTGGCTCAGCCAGGTTTCGGGGAGTTCGACCTGCCAGCCGTCATCGATCCGCTGACGGAACATCCCGTTCACATAGCGGATGCCATAGCCATAGGCGGGCAGGTCGAGGCTGGCGAGGCTCTCCATGAAACACGCCGCCAGCCGTCCCAGGCCGCCATTGCCGAGCGCGGCGTCGGGTTCCATCTCCTCCAGCTCGGCCAGGTCGACGCCCAGCGATAGCAGCGCGCCCGCCACTTGCGCCATTACCCCCAGATTGGACAGCGCATCGCGCAGCAGCCGCCCGATCAGGAACTCCAGGCTGAGATAATAGACGCGCTTGGCGCCCGCCGCATGGGCTTCGCGGGTAGAGGCCATCCAGCGCTCGATAATGTCGTTGCGGACGGTCAGGATAGTCGCGGCCAGCCAGTCATGCGGGCGGGCATTGGCGGCATCCTTGCCGATCCGGTGCACCAGCGTATCGACGATGGCGTCGGCCAGCGGCCCGGTATCATCGACATGCAGGGTGGTGATCGTGGTCGTCATTGATTCGGCGATCCCTATGGGTCCAGTCATCGCCAGCTTAGCCGCGCGGGAAGTGAAGTCACGCGGCATTCCTTCGCATCCGCGAAAGGGGATCAGCCCGTCGCCAGCCCCCACAACAGGGTCAGGTTGAGGCCGATGATCACTGCGGCAATGATCCATGCCAGAATGCGCAGCCAGATCGGGCTGGCGAACGGCCCCATCATCCCCTTGTCCGCCGTGAAGCGGACCAAGGGCACCACCGCGAAGGGGAGCTGCAGGCTGAGGATCACCTGGCTGAGCACCAGCAGTTTCGTCGCGCCCGCCTGTCCGCTGGCACCGACCACCAGTACGGCGGGAATGATGGCCAGCCCGCGGGTGATCAGCCGCCGCAGCCAGGGGGCAAGGCGCAGGTCGAGGAATCCCTCCATCACGATCTGCCCGGCCAGCGTGCCCGTGACGGTCGAATTCTGCCCCGAGGCGAGGAGCGCCACGCCGAACACCACGCTGGCCCCGCCGACCCCCAGCATCGGGGCGAGCAGGCGATAGGCCTGGTCGATCTCCGCCACATCGGTGCGGCCCGCAACATGGAAGGTGGCAGCCGCAACGATCAGGATCGCGGCGTTGATGAAGAAGGCGAAGAACAAGGCGACCGTGCTGTCGATCGTCGCCATCTTGATGGCATCGCGCTTGCCCTCGGTCGTGAGACCAAAGGCGCGCGTCTGTACCACCGAGGAATGGAGGTACAGGTTATGCGGCATCACCGTCGCTCCCAAGATGCCGATCGCGATGTAGAGCATCGCCGGATCGGTCACGATCCGCGTCGTGGGGATGAAACCGGCCAGCACCGATCCCGGATCGGGACGCGAGGCGATCAATTCATAGAGAAAACAGCCGCCGATGATCATCAGCAGCGCGATGATGAACGCCTCGATCTTGCGAAAGCCGTATCGTTGCAGCGCAAGGATCAGGAACACGTCCAGCCCGGTGATGATTACGCCCCAGACCAAAGGCAGGTCGAATAGCAATTGCAGCGCGATGGCGGTGCCCAGCACCTCCGCCAAGTCGCAGGCGATGATCGCGATCTCGCAGAGCAGCCACAGGATGCGCGAGACCGGCCTGGAATAGGCCGCGCGGCACGCCTGGGCGAGGTCCAGGCCCGCGGCGATGCCCAGCCGCGCCGACAGCGCCTGCAGGATCATCGCCATGATGTTGGATAGCAGGATGACCGACAGCAAAGCATAGCCATAGGCCGATCCGCCCGCGATGTCGGTCGCCCAATTGCCCGGGTCCATATAGCCGACCGCGACCAAATAACCGGGTCCGGCAAAGGCGAACAACCGCCGCAGGAAGGACGCGCCCTCCGGGATCGCGATCGAACGATGGCTTTCGGCAAGCGAGCGGGTGGCGGGCGTGGCTACGGTCATCGACCTTGAGATGTGGCGGAGTTTGGCAAACGCGACAACCCGCCAAAGCGTTGCGCGAGATCAGCACCGCACCCCGTGCGGGGAGGATTCAGATCGAACTCCCCACTACCGCGCAGGCCAACGCCATCAGCAACCCGGCAAAGCGATTGGACCGGAACCGGTAGAGCGCACCCGCGCCGTCGTCGGGTTTCAGCGTCACGACCTGCCAGCCCAGATGCAGCGCCACCGGGATCAGCGCGGCGACCGCCAGCACGTCCGGCCGGACCAGCCAGATCGCCGCCGCCCAGCACAGGATGGCGATGAGGTAGAAGGCTCCGACCCCCGGCTTCACATGCGCGCCCATGCGCAGTGCGGAGGATCGCACGCCGATCAATGCATCGTCCTCACGATCCTGAAGCGCATAGATGGTGTCATAGCCGATCACCCAGGCGATCGATCCGGCATAGAGCAGCCAGAGCGGCGTGGTCAGTGCCCCGGCAATCTCCGCCCAGCCGACCAGTGCGGCCCAGCTAAACACCATGCCCAGCCAGGCCTGCGGCCACCAGGTGATCCGCTTCATGAAGGGATAGGCGGCGACCGGCGCCAAGCTGACCAGCGCGACGATCGCGGCCAGCGGGCGCAACTGCACCAGGACGACGAGCCCGATCAGGCACAGCACGACCAGCCAGATCGCGGCGAGCTTTACCGACACCAGCCCCGAGGGAATCGGCCGTGCCCGCGTCCGCGCGACCTTGGCATCCAGGTCGCGGTCGACAATGTCGTTGAAGACGCAGCCCGCGCCCCGCATCGCGATCGCACCGACCAGGAACCACAGCAGCATCGGCCAGCGTTCCGGTAGTCCGCCGGCCAGCGCGATCGCCCAGGCACCGGGCCAGAAGAGCAGCCACCAGCCGATCGGTCGATCGAACCGCGCCAGCAACGCCAGTCCACGCCACCGGGGCGGCAGCCGCCCGACCAGTCCCTTATGCTCGCTATCGGGTACGATCTCGATCGTCATGGTCCGGGCCTATGGGGGCCGGTCGGGCCATGCAAGGGGGTTCGGGTGCGGCGGCATCTGTATCAACGCTGGTCAATCGCGGCGTTGGCCGATGACAAAGCCATCTCGCCGGGCATCGCCGATGCGCTAGGCGGGGCGAGGAATCGCGATCCGCCCCGCTCGGTGCCCGATCGCGACAATGGGGAATGATGATGCGGGGATTGATTCGGCGGATCGGGCGGCATGGCCGTTTCCGGCTCGGGCAAATGAAGGAAGCGTCGATCGTCGCGCGCGCGACGTGCCTGATCAAGCAACACGATGCACGCCACCAGGAAATCCGGATCGAGGGTGTCGAACGGCTGTGCAATCCCACGATCCTGCGCACGCCGGACCGGGCGGAAGGGCCCTGGACCGTCATGGTGCGCAGCCCCAATTACCGGATGCTGGCGGACGGCGCCTATATCGTACCCGGCGGTATTGAGCGGCTGTCGTCGGATAACTGGCTGCTCGGCTATGACGAGGATCTGGGAGTCCGCTCCGCCGTCCGGCTGGACGATGACGAGGCCAAGGCCGCGTCGCCCGATGCGCGCAATGGCTTTGAGGATCCACGGCTCTTCTTCTGGAAGGATATGGTGTACGGACTTTGGAGCGCCTGCCGTCTCGGCCCCGATCAGGTGGCGCCCGATGCGCGCGGCGCCAGCAAGCCCAATTGGAAGGGCAGCAGCAACGTCATGGCGATCGCCCCCGTCGACGATGGCGCGATCGGTCGGTCGCTCTCGCTGCCGTCACCTCATGGCTGCGCGCGCGAGAAGAACTGGATGCCCGCGGTCGAGGAGGATCGGCTGGCCCTGCTCTATCGGCTGGACAGGATGGAGGTGTATCAGGTGACAGACGACGCGCTGCAATTGATCCACCAGACCGATCAGCCGATCCGCCCGTTGGTCGGATGGTCGGGATCGTCGCAGCTCATTCCGTGGGAGGATGGCTGGCTCTGCGTCGCGCATCTCGCCTGTCGGCAGCTCAAGGCCAGCTTCTCCGCAGGCCCCTTTTATCCGCATCGCTTCGTCCGCATCGCCCGCGACTGGCGTGTGACGGGGCTGTCGGAGCCGTTCTTCTTTGAAAAACGGGGTCTCGAATTCTGTTCGGGGCTGGCGGCCCATGACGGCCGGGTGTTCCTGTCCTATGGCATCGACGATTGTGCTGCGGCGCTGATGTCACTGCCCATCGATAGCGTGAAGGCGATGATCGCGCCTCTGCGCTGACCCGCGTGGCGCAAGGGGCCGCCTGCCGCTATGACGGGGCGGTGACGGGCTGTGGGCCTCTTTTCCAGTGATCGGCCTGTCGGTCGCGGTCGGGCGTTTCGTCGAGGCGCTGTTCTGGGCGATCCTGCGCGTGGCGGGGATGGTGGGCGGTGTCGTCCTGCTGGCGCTGATCGGGCTGGGCCTATTGTGGTGGCTCGTCCGCCGACGGCGCTAGGCGGCCAGCGTCGCGAGTTGCGAGCGGACGATGTCCAGACTCTGCTGCGCCAGATAGCTGCCACGCCCGGTAACGCTGCCGTCCAGGTCAGGGCGTTCACCGATGGTGAGACAGCGTTCCCAGGCCCCCTGTGCCATGGGCAGCCAATGGTCGACCGCTTGTGCTGGATCGGCCACAGCCTGATCGAACAGGACGTCCCCCAGGACATAGAAATAGTCAGGCGAATCGGGCCATTGTCCGAATTCGGCATCGGCCAGCGCGATCGCGTCGGCCAGCCGGCCTGCATGGGACATCAGCGGAATGGCACTGACCACCAACGCATGCCGCCAACCGGCATCGCGCGGGGCTCTGGCCAAGGCTTGTCCCAGATAATCGCATGCCGTTTGGAAATCGGCCTGCCCTTGGGCTTCCATGCCCAATTGGAACATCAGATAGGGGTTTTCCGGCTGCTCGGCGAGTTCGCGCAGCAGCAGCGCCTGATTGCGGTCGCGCTTTTTCGCCTTTTGCTGGGCGAGATAGCCATCATGGCCGACATGTACGGGAATACGTTCACGGGGCAGGGAAGAGGCGACCTGTTCATGGATGCGCCCTTCATAATGGACGCCGCGTGGCAACAATCGCGGAATCCAGCACCGCGTGGGATCGGGGCTACCGTCGACATAATTCTCGATACAGACGAAACCCAGGCGTGGCGGCCCCGCGCACCAGCGACGCAGTTCCTCGCCGCCCGTGCTGATCCACTCGTCGGCGTCGAGCATCAGGTTCCAGTCGGCATCGGCGCAGGCGAGAGCGTGGTTGCGCGCCTCGGCGAAGTCGTCCGGCCAGGGCAGGTGATGCACCTCGGCCCCGGCGGCCTTCGCGATCACCACGGTGTCGTCGGTGGAACCGGTGTCGAGCACCACCATCTTGTCGACCCAAGGCGCGACGCTGTTCAGGCAACGCGCGATGCAGCGGGCCTCGTTCCGGACGATCAGCGTTGCAGCGATCCGAGGGGAAGAAGGCGGCATTCGGCATAATCCTCGACGCAGGGAGTCTCCGCCCGATAAGACCATTCGCCGGTAAAGATCGGCCTAATGTCCCTGCGCCGCCGCCACGAAAGATTCGCTACTTCGCCAGCCGCCCATCCTCCAGCGCCGCCATGTCGAACGGGAAGAGCAGGTCCGGATCGGGCAGCGGCACGTCGGCGGCAATGTCGGGCGGGGCGATGCGGTGGAGGATGTGGCGGATGATCGCGATCCGCGCGTCCTTCTTGTCGTCGGCGCGGACCACGTGCCACGGCGCGAACGGCGTATGGGTGCGGATCAGCATCGTGTCGCGTGCCGCCGAATAATCGGCCCATTTGGCCTGCGCGACCTTGTCCATGTCCGAGACCTTCAGCGCTTTCAGCGGATCGGTGCGCCGCGCCTCCAGCCGCTTTTCCTGCTCCTTCTTGGAGATGTCGAGCCAGATCTTGACCAGCTTGATGCCGCTTTCGACCAGCATTCGCTCGAAATCGGGGGCATCGCGCAGAAAGGCTTCCTGCTCGGTGGCGGTGGAAAAGCCCATGACGACCTCTACGCCTGCGCGGTTGTACCAACTGCGGTTGAAGATCACGATTTCGCCCGCAGCCGGAAGATGGGTGGCGTAGCGCTGGAAATACCATTGGGTGCGTTCGCGGTCGGAGGGCTTGGGGAGCGCCACGACCCGGGTGGCACGGACCGAGAGATGCTCGGTGATGCACTTGATCGTCCCGTCCTTACCGGCCCCATCGCGTCCCTCCAGCACGATGACGACCCGCTCGCTCGATCCGGCCATCGCCATCTGGGTGCGGACCAGCGCCAGTTGCAGCGCTTCCAGCTCCTCTTGATAATGTTTCGCCATCGTTACCTCCTGAACCGAAAACGCACCGAGCGGCAAAAGTGGCATGGCGTGCGCGAGGCGTGTAAGCGGGGCCCATGCCCGCTACTCCCGCCTGGCCGCCGCAATCCACCCCCCGCCTGTTCGTCGATCAGATACTGGCCGAGGGGCCGATCCGCATCGATGGTCCGGCCGCACATTATCTGGTGTCGGTGATGCGGACGAAGGTCGGCGATCCGGTCAAGCTGTTCGACGACCGGACGGGCGAATGGTTGGGCGTCGCGGCCTCGGTGGGAAAGCGCGACCTGACCCTGGACGTGACCCAACGGTTGCGCGAGCGCGAGGCGGTGCCGGATTTGTGGCTATGCGCCGCGCCGTTGAAGAAGGGGCGGGTCGATTGGCTGGCGGAAAAGGCATGCGAACTGGGCGTGGCGCGTCTGGTCCCGGTCGTCACTCGCCGCACCGTGGTCGACAAGCCCAATACCGAGCGGCTGCGCGCGCATATGATCGAGGCGGCGGAGCAATGTGGGCGGACCGCGCTTCCGCAAGTGGCCGAGCCGGTGAAGCTGCCCGCGCTGCTGCGCGACTGGCCTGAGGAACGCGCGCTGTTCTTTGCCGACGAGAATGGCGGGCTGCCTGCGTTGGAGGCGATGCGCGCGCATCAGGGGCCGGCGGCCATCCTGATCGGGCCGGAGGGCGGTTTCGATAGCGAGGAGCGCGAGGCGATCCGCGCGCTCCCGTCCGCCATTGGCATCGGTCTGGGACCCCGCATCCTGCGCGCCGATACGGCGGCGGCGGCGGCCGTATCGCTCTGGATGGCGGCGGCGGGCGACTGGGGTTGATTCAGCCTATGGCATCCTCGCGCCCGCCCGCGTAAGGCGCGGTTCATGAGCACCAAGACCGCGAGCACCGCCAAGGGCGCCATCATCGAGTCGCGCGATCAGCTGATCGCCAGCTTCGCAAAGGGCGAAAAACCAAGCGATCGCTGGCGGATAGGCACCGAGCATGAGAAGTTCGTCTATGCGCTGGGCGATCATCACGCCCCCTCTTACGACGAAGCGGCGGGTATCCGCGCACTCTTGGGCGAGCTGGAGCAATATGGCTGGGCGCCGGTGTTGGAGGGCGGCAACGTGATCGCGCTGACCGGTGCGGACGGCTCGATCAGCCTGGAGCCCGCCGGCCAGTTCGAGCTGTCGGGCGCGCCGCTCGACAATCTGCACGAGACCTGTGCCGAGACCGGCCGTCACCTGACGCAGGTGAAGGCCGCGGGCGACAAGCTGGGCCTGGGCTTTCTGGGGCTGGGCATGTGGCCGGACAAGACTCGCGCCGAGCTGCCGATCATGCCCAAGGGGCGCTATGCGATCATGCTGCGGCACATGCCGCGCGTCGGCTCGCTCGGCCTCGACATGATGCTGCGCACCTGCACGATCCAGGTGAATCTCGATTATGCGTCCGAGGCCGATATGGTGAAGAAGTTCCGCGTCGGCCTGGCGCTGCAGCCACTGGCCACCGCGCTGTTCGCCAATTCGCCTTTTACCGAGGGCAAGCCTAACGGCAAGCTGTCCTTCCGCAGCCATATCTGGTCGGACACCGACCCCGCACGCACCGGCATGCTGCCCTTCGTGTTCGAGGATGGTTTCGGCTATGAGCGCTATGCCGACTATGCGCTCGATGTGCCGATGTACTTCGTCTACCGCGATGGCAAATATATCGACGCGGCGGGGCTGTCGTTCCGCGACTTCCTGAAGGGCGAGCTTTCGGTCCTGCCGGGTGAGTTGCCGACGATGGAGGATTGGAACGATCATCTGTCGACCGCCTTCCCCGAGGTGCGGCTGAAGACCTTCCTTGAGATGCGCGGTGCCGATGGCGGCCCCTGGAGCCGCATCTGCGCGCTGCCGGCACTGTGGGTCGGGCTGCTCTATGACGATGCCGCACTCGATGCGGCCTGGGATTTGGTCAAGGGCTGGTCGCTGAACGAGCGGCAGGCGTTGCGCGATTCGGTCCCCGAACTGGCGCTGGATGCGCCGCTGCCGGGCGGCGGGCGGCTGCGCGATATTGCCGGCGAGGTGTTGGACATCGCCCATGCCGGGCTGGCGGCGCGGGCGCGGTTGAACGCGGCCGGCGATAATGAGACCGGCTTCCTTGACCCGCTGCGCGAGATCGTCCGCTCGGGCAAGGTGCCAGCGCAGGTGCTGCTCGACCGCTATCATGGCGAGTGGGGCGGGGACATAGCGCGGGTTTACGACGAAGCGAGTTTCTAAGGGCGTAGCATGGGCTTCGACTTCGCTCAGCCTGAACGGGTGGAGGGATACATCCTCAAACTCCGCTCAGGATAAACTTCGGCGCATCGTGCCGAAGTCGAAGGCTAAGGGAAGCGCTAACCTCGACGCCCTGCCAACCAGGCAAAGAAGCGCGGTACCAACCCGTACCGCGCCATCCATTCCGAATATTCCCGATAGGCCGGATCGGCCGACAAATGCCGCTCCTCCGTCCTGGCGCGCCAGTAATAGACGCCGCTGACCGCCCCCAGCAGGATGGTACTCCGCGCCGCATCGACCCAGGTCCCGGTCGAGAGCACGGGGATGATCGCGATCCACCAGAACAGGTTCTTCGACAGATAGGCCGGGTGACGCGACACGGCATAGGGTCCGTGGGTCAGGATCCCGCGGTGGGTCAGGTTGGAAAAGCGGATGCCGAACGCCACCGTCGACCAGGCATAGATGGCGGTCAGCGCCACCAGCACCGCACCGATCGCCGCCAGCAGGATCGGATGCCCTGCAAACCAGTAACTCCATTCGGCGGTCCCCGGTCGGTAATCGAGCGGGCCGCCATCGGCCATCATGATCGTCGGCGGATAGCAGATCAGCGCCGCCATCCACGCCGCCGCATAAGGGTTGGCCGAGCGGATATGCGCGTCGAGCGGCCGCATGGTCAGCATATAGCCGACGGTCGCAAAGGCGACGTCGATCACGAACATCAAGGTGATCAGCCAATTGGCCAGCGCCACCGGATCGTGCAGCACGGCGGACAGATCGCCGCGCACGAAGTTGCCGAACCCGCCGGGCACCACCGCCAGCATGAAGGCCAGGAAGAAGGCCTTCACCCCCCAGGCGCGCAAATGGGCGTAGATCGCCTCCGCCTCGATGCCCTTCTGTCCGGCCAGCCAGGCGCCCAGCATCCAGGCACCGTCCTTGGGGGCGACCAGCCGCCGGTCGAGCCACAGCACATAGGGAATGGACAGCAGGAACAGCGCCGGGGCTATCCATTCGAAACACCACATGGCAAAGGCGAAATTGCCCCGCCAATAGAAGCGCCCCGTCGCATAGATGATCCCGATCACGGCGAAGGTCGCCCACAGGCCGACGAGCTTGGTCAGGCTGATGTCCAGCGTCTCGCGGGCGGGGCGGGGATGGGCCCAGTCGATCCCGGTCGAGGGATGGCGATGGACCTTGTCCACCATTAGCGACCAGAGGATCATCGGCAGGCCCACCGCCAGCAGATGGACGAGCGCCGCATAGGGTCCGTCGAGATGCTGCCACCGCGCGATCGCGATCCAGGCCAGCGACCCCGCCAGTCCTGCCAGCCCCACGCCATGCGTCACCGCCGAAATGGGGCGGGGTGGGCGGCTAGGCAGGACAGGTGTCTCGGGCATGCGGTCAAGCCCTAACGCAATTTGGTAAGCGGGGCCTTAGCGTCCAACAGTTGAGGGGGGCGGCGTCCCGCTCCCCTCGATGTGTACCCTAGCCTTAAGCGGCGTAGTTATCGTCAGACCCTGCCCAGGTACAGGCTTGTGCCGCGGGTAACGATCGGCTCCCCAAGGAGGGGGCAAGTTTCACGGCATGGTGCGTGAGCAGCCAAGTGATCAGCTTCATTTCGCACCTCCTTTCTCCAAGAGGGAAGGAGGTCTGTAGATGGGCGTAACCCCGCCATCTTCAAGATAGGCGCCGCGTTGGCCTGTCGCTGTCGTCGCTACGGCCGAATTCTCGACCTCAAGCCTTGGCCAGCATCTTCTCCGCGCTGGTCTTCACGAATTCGCTGATCGGCCCGGCCATCATCGACAGCATCATGGGGATCGCCACCGTGCCGGTGATCGCCCGGTCGGCGATGTTCATGTCGGCCTTCACCGTCTGCCCCATGGCGATGATGGTCAGCATTAGCCGGTCGTCGGCGGGCCATTCGGACTGGACCTGCCCGCCACCCGGAATATGCGCTTCCAGCTTGGGCAGGCCCTGTTCGATCCGGCGGCGCGCTTCGGCCTGACCCAGTTCGTGAGGGATGTCGAAATCGACCGATGCCATGGGTAAAATCTTTCTCGTCCGTATCAGGGCGAGGCGGCAGTGGCGGGAATTGCCTTGTTGGTCAAGCACTCGCCATGCTGGGAATGCGCCCGCATCGTCGATAAGGATCGGAAGGGATGGAGCGGGTAACGGGAATCGAACCCGTGTATTCAGCTTGGAAGGCTGCTGCACTACCATTGTGCTATACCCGCTCATATCCAGCGCCGTGATCGACCCTAGCCGATAGGCGGGGATGGTGGAAGGGACTGGATTCGAACCAGTGTACGCTCACGCGGGCAGATTTACAGTCTGCTGCCTTTAACCACTCGGCCACCCTTCCGGGGTGTCGCTCCACCGGAGCGAGGCGGGCCCAATGCCGAAGCTCGCCGCGCCTGTCAACGCCGTTTTGTACGTTTTCTGCGGATTGCGGTTGATCCGGTTGCTTGCATGTCCAGCGATCGGGACATAGCCTCTGACCCATAACGGAATGTTTCGGGGGTTTCCTGTCCTATGCGCCCATATTTGCTCGCCGCAGTCGCGGCGGTCGCCCTGTTGCCCGTCACCAGCGCCATTGCGCAGGATCGCGTCGCCGCCAATCGCATCATCGATGAAGGCATGAATCACAGCCAGGTGATGCAGACCGCCCAGCATCTGACCGATGTGATCGGCCCGCGCATGACCAACAGCCCCGCGATGCGCACCGCGGAAGGCTGGACCGCCGAGCAGTTCGCCAAATGGGGCCTGAAGAACGTCCATAAGGAGGGCTTTCCTTTCGGGCGCGGCTGGTCGATCGAGCGGGCGAGCGTGCGAATGGTCTCGCCCCGGCCGCTGCAACTGACCGCCATTCCGATCGCCTGGACGCCGGCGACCAACGGCGCGGTCACCGCGCCCGTGATCGTCGCGCCGATGAAGCGCGAGCGGGATTTCGACAAATGGCGTGGGGCTTTGCGCGGCAAGATCGTGATGGTCTCGCTGCCCGGCACCGGCGACGAACCCGGCACCGCGCCCTTTCGCCGCCTGTCGGGCGAGGACATCGCCAAGCTCGACGTCTATGTGCAGCCCGAGCATGATCCCGAAAGCGCCGATCGCCGGCTGAAGCGGCTCGACTTCGCGCAGAAGCTCGACGCCTTTCTGAAGGCCGAGGGCGCGGTTGCTTATGTCACGCAGAGCTATCGCGACGGTAAGCTGCTCCACGGCGAAGGCTATCTGTTCGGACGCGGCGAGACGCCCGCCGTCCCCGGCATCGAACTGGCCGCCGAGGATTATCGCCGTCTCGCCCGCCTGGCGAAGACCGGTCCGGCGCCGACGATCGAGGTGCTCAGCGACGTCCGCTATGATGACAGCGACGTCAACGCCTACAACATCATCGCCGAGATCCCCGGCACCGATCCCAAGGCGGGCTATGTCATGGCCGGTGCGCATCTCGACAGTTGGGTCGCGGGCGACGGCGCGGCGGACAATGCAGCGGGCAGCGCGATGATCATGGAGGCGGCGCGCATCCTGGCTGCCACCGGCCAGCGGCCCAAGCGGACCATCCGCTTTGCGCTTTGGTCGGGCGAGGAGCAGGGCATTCTGGGCTCCATGGCCTATGTCGAGCAGCATCTGGCGACGCGCGGGCGACCGGGCGATGCGCCGCAAACCGGGCTGAAGCGCTATTATGGCTGGACCAATCGCTGGCCGATCACTCCCAAGCCGGGCTATGGCGACCTCGCGGCGTATTTCAACATCGACAATGGCTCGGGCAAATTGCGCGGGCTCTATGCCGAGAACAACCCGGCGGCGGTGCCGATGCTGAAGGAATGGCTGTCACCCTATGCGTCGCTGGGCGCGGGCAATGTCGTGCAGCGCACCACCGGCGGCACCGACCATGTCTTCATGCAGGCGGTCGGCGTGCAGGGGTTCCAGTTCATCCAGGACCCGCTGGACTATGGCAGCCGCATCCATCACAGCTCGGCCGATACCTTCGATCATTTGAAGGGCGACGACATGCGCCAGGCCTCGGTCGTGCTCGCGGGGGTCTTGCTCGCGGCGGCGAATGCGGACAAGGCATTGCCGCGTCCGCCGGTGCCGACCCAACCGGCACCGACCAACCCCTTTGCATATACGGATACCGACGACTGATGGCACGCCGAGGACATCGCCCCAGCCAGGCCTCTTCCAACCGCCCGCGCTTCTGGGGGCGGCATGCGGTGACGGCGGCACTCGCCAACCCCAACCGCACGGTGCGCAAGATCTGGGGCACGCGCGAGGCGCTGGCCGCGCTCGACCTGCCGCCGGTCGTGCCGATCACCTATGCCGATGCGGCGGATCTGGGTCGCCTGGTGCCAGCCGACGCGCCGCATCAGGGCTTAGTGGCCGAGGTCGATCCGCTGGAGGATATGTGGCTGGGCGACTTGCTGCACGAGGGGCAGGACGACCAGCGGCCGCTGGTGGTGCTCGACCAGGTGACCGACCCGCACAATGTCGGCGCGATCTTGCGCTCGGCCGCCGCGTTCGACGCGCTGGGCATCGTGACCCAGGACCGGCACGCGCCGCCCGAATCGGGCACGGTCGCGCGTTCGGCCAGCGGCGCGCTGGAGACGGTGCCGTGGATTCGCGTGGTGAACCTGGCCCGTGCACTGGAAGAGATTGCCGAAGCGGGCTTTTGGCGCATCGGCCTGACGGGCCATGCCAACCAGACGTTGGCCCAGGCGATGGGCACGCAGCGCATCTGCATCGTGCTGGGCGCGGAAGGCGAGGGGATGCGCCAGAATACCGAGGCGCATTGCGACGAACTCGCCAAGCTGCCGATCAGCCCGAAGGTGGAGAGTCTGAACGTCTCCAACGCGGCGGCGATCGCGCTGTACGCGGTGGCGGCGCGGTGATTTATCGGCGGCGGGGTTGGGCCCTGCCGCCTTTTTTGCGCGCAAAAGCGCGGAGGGCGCAGAGAATGTGTTCGTGGTGAGCGCCGGGCGTGCGCTTCGACTTCGCTCAGCGTGAACGGCCGTTGGTACGCGTGGCTATGATCCCTACCCTCCGTTCTGCCTGAGCGAAGTCGAAGGCCACGGGATGAAGGTTCATGCGGAGGCGCGGAGACGCGGAGGTGGCATGTCCGGCCGCAAGGCCTCTCCATCCTATCGGGCCACTGCAAAGTCTACCGGTCGCGATAGCAGGCCCCGATCGCCCCGCGCCGGGCATCTCCGCGCCTCCGCGTCTCCGCGCGAACATAATCTCTTAGTTAAGCTGGAAGGCCACCCAACAGCGCACCACCTCTGCGCCTCCGCGCCTCTGCGCGCAAAAAAACGTATGGCCCGCCCCGTCTGCAAGGGGGATTTTGAAGTGTTCTGATCAGTCTGCGTCAACGTATGCGGTCTCATGGGTGACCCCATGGCCAAGATGGACATCCGCACGTCTGGAGCCACAA